>JGI12450J13901_1000030_pt1 | contig 47404 bp, 40 predicted proteins | sample A23M3SouthBayCA_FD_13901 | JGI IMG/M metagenome (IMG submission 13901)
AGCAACGCTGATCGAAGGCGGAGCTGTCGCTGTCGGCGGCGGTCAGCCGCCGACGCGACAGCGTAGCCACTGACGAGGCGGCGTTCCCGGTCGGTGACTACCGGTCGAACCGGTCGTCAGGTGGTCGGTTGGCGGGGACGGCCCGACGCACCGCGAGGGCCGTCCACGCGGCCCGGCGAACCATATTGACGAACTCCTTGTACGGCCACCACCAGAGGCGACGCCCGCCTCGGCGAGGCGTCGCCACGTATTCGTAGTGGAGATACCGCCATGCGTTCTGCAACAGCAGACTCACCACGACGTACAGAAGTCTCACCGTCGCGTCTCGCGTCGTTGTCGTCGCTATCGCTTGCTCGGACAAGCGATAGCTCGACTCGATACCGAAGCGTTTCGAGTAATGGTATCGGGCCTGACGTGGTGTCTCGATGAACGGCGCGTCAGCGGCGTAGCCGTGACGCGCCACGCCGTGGTCGTCGTACCGTCCATTCAGGTATGTACAGTCGATGTAGACGGGAAACTCGACGGTCCAGCTGTGGCCGTCAAGTTTCCCTGTCAAATCGTGGTTGATGACGCGACTCCAGCCTTCCGAGAGTTCCTGCTGAATCGCCCTACCCCACCGGATGATCGGCATCACGTAGGCGTAGTTGTGCGCCTGCAACAGCGTGAGACACTTGCTGTCGTAGAAGCCGCGATCGAGGTAGACGGCCTTGACGCGGAGGTCAAGGCCGTCGAGAACTCCGAGGAACTCTGCGAGGACGCTGCTGGTTTTGTCGCCGTCTTCGAGACGGCGCACCGCCAGTGTGTACCGTTTGTTCTTCACACGTGCGTAGAGTGTGGCGTAGGCGTGGAACGCGGTGGTCCCACGTTTCGCTTCCGAATGATAGAGGGCGTCTGTCTCGTCTTCGTCACCGTAGTAGGGCCGCAGGTGGAGGTCTGCGCAGACCTCCACCTGCTCGGGGAGCAGTTCGACGATATCTCGCCGGAGGAGTGTGTTAGCGACCCGTTCGAGCCGTTCGGGCTCGAACTTCGTCCGCAGATGGTAGAGGATCGTGTTCGCAGGCGATGAGTCCTCACTGGACTCACACAGCGTCGAGACTGAGGTCCCGTCGGCGCAGGCGCCGACGAGGACCTCGTAGATGTCCTCAGCATCGATTTCAGCGTTGTTGGCGAGGGAGAGCGGAACTTCTTCGTCAAGCTGGTTGACGAGGAAGTTAAGGAGCTGGTCTTCGTGTATTTCACTGTCTGCTTGCTGCTGGTGCTTGGACACATCTTCAGCAAGCAGACGTTCTCACTAACAGGCTTTGTGAGGTACTGAGCATACGTACTGGAGGATATCTTACGTCCCTCAACAGGACAGGGGGTATTCCTGTTGTCCATGAGAGCCAGGAGAAACCCGCTTAAGAGGGAAAGGAAAAGTATCTATGAACTGGATCAAATGAGTGAGCCCACACACTTTCCATCAAGAGTGTAACAACACCCCAGCCTTTCTGCAGTCAAGACACACCACGTTTCCGGTGAGATCGCGACCAGAGAGGATAATACAACCGTATTTCCAACGAAACTGCATAGATAAGGAATTCACTCAGTCATGCCGTCGAGGACTCGAGCTCGGCATCAATAGAAGGGGGCCAACAGACACACCCCTCTATCGATGTGTTCTACTTCTACAGGGTGATGGGGTGTTGGCCGTAGTTCTTGAAGCAAGTCATAGATAATCACAGGTAGAGAGTGTATAGAGGGATAATCCAAGCAGGAAAGGAAAGTGAACGAGGGGGAGAATTATGACCTGTTGGAGAGAACACGATTGTGAGGATAGGGACACTTCGAACACATCGATAGAGGGGTGTGTGAGTGTGTGTTCTAGAAAGCTAGAAGAAGAAGACGTAGTCGACGGCCTTCTGACCTAATCTAACCCCCCTGACTTATCCATGTGAAGGCTGGAATCCTTTGATATCCTCTGGTAGAGCTCGATTCATCCCGTATCTGATTGCTCATTCGTGAGTTCACCCCCCACCCACCTTCTCCTCTGGAACACATCGATAGAGGGGTGTGTGTCTTCCTGTCCCTCTATTGATTGGTGAACACTTCGCCACTCGTTGCAGTGGATACGGCTGGTTTCACTCTGTGATGCCGGTATTGAACAGTCTAACCTCTCGATTGAACAAATCACACTTCGATAAGGGTGGGAAACACTTTTGATGTACCCCTGTCTGTCCCCAGACATGGATTCTGAGGACTCGGATTCTTCTCAGACTGGGGCGGGGTCATCGGATGAGGGTGCCACGACGCAAACGGATCTCTCTACAGGGTCATCGACCAGTGACGTGGTTTCTGATCAGACGACTGACTCAGAACCCAACAATCAGCCCGTTCAGGACCACACCACACCGGAGTCGGGGTCGCGCTCGATCGAGGACATGCTCCTCGAATTTGACGAGGCAGATGGCTTGATCCGCGATCGGTCACTTCTCGACCCGAACTTCGTCGTCGAGGAAGACCGGATCGTCGGCCGTGACGAGCAACTCCAGAAAGTAACCAAAATGCTGCGCGTTGCACTCGGTGACAACCGACCGCCTAATCTCTTCCTCTATGGCCCTTCAGGAACGGGGAAATCACTCATCACGAAGGCTGTCTGTAAGAATATCAGCCAGATCTGTGAGACCCGCGATATTCGGTTCGGTACGATCGAAGTCAACTGCCAGGACCTCGACACCCTGGGTGTTGCTGTGTATGAACTGACAGAGCAAGCCGCCGCTGAAGCCGATGTCGACGTCGAAGTACCGAAACACGGCGTCGCGACGAAAGAGAAGTGGGACGAACTGTATCGTATCGTGAATGAGAATTTCGATTCCGTAGTGTTCGTGCTCGACGAGCTCGATATGCTCGTCGGACGTCGCGATAAGCAAGATCCCGCATTTTCTCGGTTGCTGTATCAACTCTCGCGTGCCGGCGCGAACGACGAATTGACGGCGTTTATTTCCGTAGTCGCAATCTCTAACGACACGAAAATGATGGAGTCGGTCGGCAGTCGTGCGTTGAGTTCCTTTACTCCCGAGGATGTCCACTTTGACGACTACGACGCTAACCAGCTACAGTCAATTCTTCGGCGACGTCAAGATGCATTCTTTGAGGACGTCGTCGATGAGGACGTTATCCCGTTGGCAGCCGCGTTCGCTGCTCAAACCCACGGTGACGCACGCAAGGCAATCGACCTGATGCGAGTGGCGGGTGAACTTGCCGAACGGGAAGGAGATGAGCGGGTACAGGAAGAACACGTTCGACAGGCCCAGGACAAAGTCGAGAAAAATCGCGTTCTCGAGGTTGTTCGGGGCATCAGCACGCAAAAGAAGCTTTGTCTTTACGCGACAGCAGCTGTCGCACAACACACGAAGGACGGGACCGCTCGCAGTACGATCGGCTACCGCGTCTATCAGTTCCTTACTGACTCGATCGACGCTGACCAGTACCACCAGGAAACATATGTAAATAAGATGAAAGAGCTGACTACCTACTCACTCGTCGACTTCGAACGCCGCAGCCACGGTCCGAGTTCGGGTATGTTTCTCGAATTTCAGTTCGGTGAACGTCCAGAGACGATTCTCGACACCTTACGAGAAGACTCCCGTCTCGATGTAGTCTCGACCGGCGAGATCGAGTCGGTCGTGAAAGCTCAGCTAAAACAAAAGAGCTGATCAAACCGGATTCTCATCATTCACCAACCCCTCTATCGGACACACCCCTCTATCGATGTGTAGCGGCGTTTGGTACCAGAACACATGATATGAGCACAGTAAATGGCTATTACCGGTGGGTAGACACTCTTTTTCAACAGTGGTTCCCCTGTGTATCAGACACCCCTCTATCGATGTGAAATTGGCCTTTAGAGGGTTTTAGACAGCCCTCTGTTGGAGTTAACTATTTCATGTGATGGTAGCATTGCAGGTGGAGATCGCAAGGAGGGGGTCGGGACACCCCTCTATCGATGTGTGACCAACATTCTGTTTGATGACACCCCGTTATCGATGTGTTTGGGTCCCCGGGCAACTATACACACCCCTCTATCGAAGTGTGACTCTGCCGCTGAAAACAATCATATGAACAGAGAAATCTCGATAGGAATTCTGGTATTTATACCGAGCTGTATTCCCTAGGGATGAGCCATGAGGACTCACATTACAGTCGTTCTCGACTCGTCCGGATCTATGTCGTCGATCGAAGAGGACACAAAAGGTGGTTTCAATTCGTTCTTGGAAGACCAGCGTGATGAGGAAGGGGATGCAACGGTCACGCTGTACGACTTCAACACGAACGTCGACTTGGTGTATGAAGAGTACCCGGTTGTCGACGCACCAAAACTCGACAGTGACACATACACGCCGTCCGGCCGAACGTCACTCCACGACGCAATCTACAGGGCGGTCACTGAAACAGCCGAGCAGATAAACGCGACCGGGCCCGCCGAGCAACCGGACAACGTGATCGTCGTCGTCTTGACCGATGGGAAAGAGAACGCGTCGGAAACACACCAAGAACGGGTTCGTGAGCAGGTAGAGGTACGACGAGAAGAGCACGGCTGGGAGTTCCTGTTCATCGGAGCCAACCAGGACGCTGCACTTACCGCGGAGAACATGGGCATGGATTGCTGAGCAAGCTGAGGACCTCTGCCATATCCATGACCACATCACACGGATAATTGCCAATTTAGATATCAACCCAGACTGGTTTGATGGCTACGACGAACCAGGGCGAGCCAAGTTCGAACTGGAGCCGATGGTGCTTACCTTTCTCTACATGTACGCGCGTGATCTCACACAGTCAAAACTTGAGAGACGACTTCGAGGCGCAGCATACGTGTATATTCGGTTTGGCCTAAAACGCCCGCTTGACCAGCAACTCATCAGTCACAACGAGCGAAACCGGTTTGACAAAGATGACCGGGACATCCTCAAAGAAGCTGCAAATCGGATTCAGAGTGTCTGTAAAGAGCACGATGTCATTCGAACCAACGAGCCAGCGCTTGAACCCGACGACATCCAAGGCACAGAAATCAGTGAAGAACTCATTATGGAGTCCGTTGAACGAGCTGCTGAACTGGGCTTCGATGAGTTCACTGCTGATCGGGCCAGCAACGCGCACTATGCTCTCCGGGCGTACCTCGAACGGCAAGGCTATCTAAACATGGCGAAAGCCGGGATCACGACAAAGTCCCGGCGCTTCGCCAGGTTAAGCGAACGCGACGAAGTCCCGCACGGCTCTTCGCACAACCGAACGATCAAGAAGATAGCTGATCCTGAGTCCCAGCTCACGTTTGATGAGTTCGTCAATGGCGACCCAATCCCGGACTGGAAGCGGATTCGAGACGAAGTGCTTGATCCGTTCCACGCTGGCGTTGAGAAGATTCTGGATGAACTCAAGGATGATGAGCATGATGAAACCGCGTTCCGGGAACCGGTTCATGCTGCGATTGACATCACGACCTGGAATTTCTACGGGTCACCGTATATGTCCGAAGAGCAGGCCCGCGAGGCGGACAGAGACCCGATACCTGTAGAGATTGATGGAGAAGTGAAACTAATCGACCCTGAGCATCCTGAGGAAGTCTCCGGGTTCAAGGATAGTGATGAACGCGGCTACAAGTTCGCCACCATCACGATCGTCGCTGAAAACACACCGATTGTGCTCGGCATTGAACCAGTGCGTGATGAGCGGCGATGGGAGAAAGAGGGGGCCTTGTTTAGACGCGTGATTTCACGGTCATAAGTGGCTGACGCTCAGTTCGATGTTTCTGACAGCGCATTTCAGGACGAGTTCACGGAACTGACCGAACCAGGTTCGAGCGCGAACAATCTCGCCGTATTTGCGCCGCAACGCGAAAAACGTGGATTCGGCGTTCGAGCGTTGATGGTAGATCGTATCATCTTGTAAAATATTGTTGGCGATGCCGTGCCAGCCACATTCACGGTGCTTGATCACCGGTTTGACGCCTTCAGCTCGTAGTCTTTGGCGAAGCAGCCACCAGTCGTAGCCTTTGTCGGCGGTAAGAATGTTCAGTTTGTCGAGATTGCGTTTGACCATCTGCCAGCCGATCTGAGAATCGTGTGGTTGTTTCATCGAGCAATGTATATCTAGGATCGCACCGGTCTCACAATCACTGAGGAGCGTTGTTTTCACCGCCTCGAATGTGTAGTTCGTCCGTTTTGCGTAGTGTTGGCTGGCAGCTATCCGATCCATGCCGGTTGCATCGATGGCCTGAACATCACCGAGATCGTGCAACTCCGCCGACAGCCGCAGCAGGACGCGCCAGATTCGCATTTCGAGATCCTGTTTGCGCGTACACACGGTAGTAAAATCAGGCAGATCAGCCACCGTTAGGTCGAGTTGAGCGACAATTCCATGCATTTCGTGAAGCACGTCCAGCAGCCGCCGATACGTGTGATCTAGGTACTCTCGGAGGCCGTGGATCGCTACGATCACCCAGTCTGCGTAGCCGTCTTCTCCTTCTTGGAACGTTGGATCTGGCTCGCCGACGACGGCTTTTTGAGCAAGCGAGACAACCCGATCAGTGAAGCGAGCGAGTTTGCTGGACACAAACTCCTCTTCCCGCTTCACTCCCTAGTAAGTTAGACATTTAGCCGCTCTTACTAGCGTCTAAACACGGCCGAAAGAGGGTGATTTCGATGTTGAAACGACATCGCGCGCTGAGGTTGTACAACGGCTGCTCGAACAAGCATCACAGCACGTCGATATCCACAAAATATTCCTTGACCGTGAATTCGACGCGATGGAAGTCCGAGACGAGATTGACCGTGATGAAATCCTCTACGTAATCGGGAAACGTCGTGGCGCGGATGTTGATGAAGAACACATTGAAGATATCAAACGAGACCCGGTGAATGACAGTCGAGTTGTGTGGGGCAGTCTTGAGTACAACGGACGGGAACACGATATTTCATTCGTGTACAAACCAACGGACGATGATTCGTACGTTGAACTTGAATTTGATGAGGATGAGGAAGAGCTCACTGTTGATGTGAAGTCTCGTGGGGGCAGTGAAGACTCTGATGACGAAGATGACGATGGATATACGATTTTTACGATTAATGAGCATGTGAAGCCGGATAGGGCAGAGGCACTGATTGGTCAGTATAGTCAGCGGATGGAGATTGAGAATGAATATAAGTCTATCAAGGCTCACTTTCTGCCAACTTCGGCGTCAAAGGATTATCGTGTCCGATTCCTGTACTTTGCACTGGGGGCGCTGATGTACAACGTCTGGCGGATGGCGAACTTCATCCTTCGAGATGAGGTATCGGTTGATCTTGGAGAGCATCCGCCAATCCTGGCAGGCGAGATCATTGAGTTGGTCGCATTTTGTCTGTTCGACCCTGGTGGTTGAGGGAGCAGCTTTTCACGAGTTTGCAGATTTCGGTTAACCACTGGTTTCTTCGTGACGACTTATTTTCCTCTGAATACCTCCTGCAATCATCTGAAGACATAATATTTCTTATCTTTCGACGTTCGGGATAGACAACAAATTCATTTCAGCACGAACTCAGGTCGATCACCCCCTTCATTCGCTTGTAGATTCGGCAAACAGTTAGGTTGGGGAGTTGAGACTATAGCGGGTATAGCGAGGCTGTGATGCGTGAATTTGACCGATTCAATCTGTGGAAACTACCTCAGATCACTCTCCAAGCGGCCATTCTTGTCACACTTCCAATCGTATGGGCAGATTTTCGAGACTTCCAATTGTGTAGCCACTCAGACAGTGCGCTAAGCCAGACAGAGTGTTTCTCTACCTGATTCCAGTCTCCTTCTTCAGCAGCCTCAGTGTGTTATCTGCCATCACCATCGGCGGGTGCTCGTACTCACCAGTCAACTCAACCTGCACGAGCAGATCGACCGCTCGCCAGATCGAGGACAACAGGCACGCGAATCCGAAGTAGAAGAATCGGAGCCCGAAATCCCTCGACGTAGTGGCGGCCATGAATCGCTTGATCGATCTGTAGCCGCTCTCGATTTTCCATCGGTAGCCGTACTCCGTGAGGTGTCCGCTCCCCCGATTCGTCATGAACACCGAAAACTGCCGGTTATCGTCGTGCTCGGAGTCCTCTTTCCGTCGGTAGATCAGCATCGTCTCGTGCCACTCGTTCTTGCCGAGGTGGAGCTTCCGGTCGGTTTCATACCGTTCCTGGTCACGCTGGAGCAATCGCTTAGCCTGTGCTATCTCGCTGGTCTGCATCCGCTTGGGGACGACGTATGTGACTCCCCGATCATCGAGCGCTTCGAGGATGTGCTGGCTATTAAACGCTCTATCTATGAGCACCCGGTCGACTTCATGACCTCCCTCGCCGAGTCCAGTAAGTCCTCGACGATCTCTACGCGGGTATCGCCCCTCTGAATGAGACGAACGCCAAGGACCACTGGCACCGAGTCACCGACGAGTTGCACGGTCGCCTACTGATAAGCGTACTCGTCAGAACTCTCATTCGTGCCGTAGATCTCGGCTTCGTAAGCCGTCCGATCGCCGGTAAACGGGTCTGATTCGGTCGTATCGATGCGACACAGCTGCGCTGGTATACGGTTCGCAAATGTACCGTCCTGCTAACGAGTTGCTGAGCAGCTTCGCGATACATCTCGCGGATGCGGTTGATGTCCAAATCGCGAATGTGCGCCCGATGATTGTGGCCCAGGGGCGTCCGGTATCGTGTCGAGTCGTAGCGGAACCTGCGCGCGCCCTCGTTGGCCGCGGTAGCGACTCGCGAACCTCCCTGGATGATCGAGGTGCCGTACGTCAGGAGTGTCTCGTCGGGCAACTCGGCCGGGTTCGGGCGGGCGGGTATCGCCGGACACGTCGTGGAGTATCTCCGCGCCATCGAGGCGGCGGTACTCCTCCTGCGAGCGCTCGTTGAACTCCGCCGTGACCGATAACGGGACCCGTTCGAGGCGGACCCCGTCGTTGACGGGCAATGCGTCGCCGACGTTGTGGAGCGAGACGAATTCGAAGTGTACGCCGCCGTAATGGGACACCCATGGGAAAGGCGTGTTTCTCTCGCCCGGCGTCGTGAGCGTGGAGGGACTTACTGCCGCGGTCGCCGGAGAACGGCAGCGCGGTTCAAGAGGTGCGTCCCGCGTCTTTTGACACGCGTGGGCGGGCGGCCATCGCCGCCGTGGGTCGGCGGCGCTTCACTCGGGCGGTGCGTCCCACTCCTCGCCGTCGTCCCGCGGCTCGTAGCCGATGGTTTCGCGGGCGTGGTCCAGGTCGTCGAGCCATCGCCGCTCGTTGGCGCTGACGCCGTAGAAGTGGTCCCATTCTACTGAGTCGTCCTGCAGGCAACAGTCGACCATATGCGCGAGGTCGTGACGCGACTGCCACAGCCCCTTCATCCGGGCGACCTGTTCCTCGTACGTATCGCTACCCCGCTCCCAGTTATCCCGGTCGACGCCGCGTTCGGCGTCGCCGTAGGGTGGTCGTATTCCGGTTCGCGCATGGCGCCGATGCGGAGCGCGTAAAACCGCAGGCCGTGGGCCTCGGCCGCGAGTCAACCGAGGTCCTACCCGTAGCTTTTGGCCAGCCCGTAGGTCGAGTCCGGACGGTGCGGCTCGTCGTGACCGGCCCGCACTTCGCCGTCGTAGTAGATGTCGGGCGCGTTCCGGGGTTCGACCATCCCGACCGCGTGGTTCGAGGAAGCGAAGACGAGCGAGCCGAGTCCGGCGTCGACGGCGGCCTCGAAGACGTTGTTGATTCCTTCGAGGTTGTCGGCGAGGGGCCCGTCCCACCCGATCGACCGGTCGCCAGCGCCCCCGGTCCCGGGGACCAGAGCGAGGTGGACCACCGCGTCCTGCCCGTCGAAGTGCGGTCGGACGTCCTCGTAGTCAGTCACGTCGGCGACGACGCTCTCGCTAGGCCCGTCGACCGGTTCGACGTCGAGCAGCGTGAACTCGTAGTAGTCGTCGCCGCCCAGGTGGTCCGTGATCGCCGTCCCTACCTTCCCGCCGGCACCGGTGATGAGAACGTCCATGCTTGCCCGGTCGGTCGGGGCCCGCTTAGGTCTTGAGGCCCCAGCGGCCATCGTGGCCGCGCTCCGGAGACTGCGAACCGTTCGATCACCGATAGCACAGAACTGGGGGCCAAAAATACAATAAATAAGTCATATATTTAAGAATTATACTTTAGGGAACTGAAGGACGAAAATCCGTCCGAGAACAGGGGTCCGGCAACAGGATACGTCGAGAAAATTGTATACTTCATTCGGGTCGCCGGCGTGCGGATGGTTGAAAACAGCGGAAATAGGCCCTGAAGACCGCTGAACGCCCGGACCCGGAACGCTACTGGTATCGTAGCCGCTCACGGCGGATTACGCACGCCACGGGAAGCATATCGGAATAGAACGAGCGGATAGGGCGTCTTCGACCGGTACCGCGCGGTCCGCCCCACTCCGTACTTCTCCTTGACGACCAACAGGAACGGCGGGCAGGAAACCGGCCGTCACGGGCTGATATCCGCCCCCTCTTCAGAATTGACATAAATAATTTTATTTCGTGTTACTCTAAGGATAGCAAAATGAAGCGGGGCGAGAAACGGAGAACTGCGAGCCTCCGCGACGAGGTTCGAACGTCCGGTCGACGAGAGGCCACCAGACGCCGGCGTGGACGCCCGGCGCTCTTTGACGAGTTCCGGGTCGTCGCCGGTCAGTGACCCCTCAGGCGGGATAGTCGGTGTCAAAGCGACGGCTGACGGTCCGCGCCGCCGTTCGTATACTTCATGTAACAGAATGAATTAAATAGCTCGTTTGACTTGCACCGATCATGTCCGCAGACGAAACCGTATCGGCAGATCTAACTGTCGTCGGCGGTGGCATGGCCGGGACGTGCGCGGCGCTCGCCGCGGCGCGCCTCGGGTGTGAAACCGCGCTGGTCAACGACCGACCGGTCCTCGGTGGCAACGCGAGCAGCGAAGTGCGCGTCTGGATCAACGGGGCCACCGGCGGGAACAACAATCGCTACGCCCGGGAGGGGGGGATCATGGAGGAACTACTCCAGCGGAACAAGCACGACAACCCGTCGGGGACGCCGGACGTGTGGGACGCGGTGCTGGTCGACGCGGTCCGGGCACAGGAGAACCTCGACCTGTATCTCAACACGCTCGTCACCGACGTCGCGACGGCGGGCGACGCGGTCCAGTCTGTGACGGGCCACCAGCTCATGTCGGAGAAGACGTTCGAGTTCGAGAGCGAGCAGTTCGTCGACGCCACGGGCGACGGTGTCGTCGCGGCCGAGGCGGGCGCCGAGTGGATCCAGGGCCGCGAGAGCAAGGACGTCTACGACGAGCGTGCCGCGCCGCCGGACCCCGACGGTCGGACGCTCGGGTCGAGCATCATGTTCTCGTCGAAGGTCGTCGACGGGCCGGTCGAGTACGAGCCCCCGGAGTTCGCGCGCGATTTCACGGAGGACCCGCCGGAGATCATCGCCGAGCGGACCGACCCCCAGCAGCGCGACGAGTGTTACTGGTGGATCGAGTACGGCGGGGACGAGGACCTCGACCCGATAGCCGACAACGAGGCGATCCGCGACGAACTGTGGGCCGTCGTCTACGGCGTCTGGGACTACATCAAAAACAGCGGCGCGTTCCCCGACGAGGAGGTTGAGAACCTCCAGCTCGAGTGGGTCGGGAAGATCCCGGGCAAGCGCGAGTCCCGGCGGGTGATGGGCGACTACGTGCTCACGGAGCGGGACGTCGTGAATCAGCGCCGGTTCGACGACCGCGTCGGCCACGGCGGCTGGTCGATCGACCTCCACCCGCCGTCGGGCATCTACGACGACCAGGGCCGGGGCTCGCAGCACTATCACGTCGACGGGCCATACTCGTTCCCGTACCGGAGTCTCTACGCGCGGGACCTGGACAACGTCTTCCTGGCCGGGCGGCACGTCAGCGCGAGTCACGTCGCGTTCGGCACGCTCCGCGTCCAGATGACCCTCGCGACGGCGGGACAGGCGGTCGGGACCGCGGCGGCGCTCTGCGACCGCCGCGGCGAGACGCCCGCGGGACTCGCGCGCTCTGAGACCGGTACCGACGATCTCCAGCAGGCGCTCCTTCGGGACGACCAGTGGGTCGTGGACGTGCCCAATCGGGACCCGACCGATCACGCCCGCGACGCGACCCTCTCCGCGTCGTCCGAACAACCGAGTTCACTGACGGAGCCAGAGACGGTCATTTCCCTCGACGGCGGCACCGACGTCGGCGTCCACCTCGCACACGAGGAGCGTCTTGAGACGGTCGAGCTACTGCTCGAGGCCGATCCGGACGTCGCGCCCGACGAGGGGGTCGCCCTCGACGTCGAGGTGTACGACGAGAGCAGGCCGGAGAACACGATCCCGAACGACCGGATCGGAACGGAGACCGTGCAGGTCCCCGCCGGTGAGCCGACGTGGGTCGAGGTGCCCGTCGACCAAGAGGTGGGCGACGAGCAGGGCGTGTTCCTCGTCCTCCGGGACCCCGACGGCGTCCGCGTCCACGCCGGGGAGCGGGAACTGACAGGCGTGATGGCGTTGCCGCGCGTCGAGTCCGACTCGCACGGGCTGGCGGGCTTCCCGGAGCAGACGGCGTTCTGGGGCGTCCCCGGCCAGCACTCGATGGCGCCCTACGACTGGGTCCCGTGTTTCCGAACGACGCCCGCGTCGGCGACGCCGCTGTTCGGGGCAGAGAACGTCGCCGACGGCTACGCGCGGCCATGCGGACTGGGACACAGCTGGATCTCGACGCCGTTCGAACCTGCGGACACCGACGGCGAGGGAGCGGTCGCGAGTGACCCCGAGTGGGTCGAACTCTCGTGGGACGAGCCCCGGACCGTGAGCGCCGTGCAATTCGCGTGCAACACGCGGCTCAACAAGTGGTTCAACATCTACGGCGAGGAGGACCGCGCGGAGCCCGAGGCCGCCCGCGACTACCGCCTCGAGGTCGAACGCGACGGCGAGTGGGAGACGATCGTCCGCGAGACGGGCAACAACCGACGCTTCCGGCGTCACTCGTTTGACCCCGTCGAGACCGACCGCCTCAGAGTCGTCATCGAGGCGACGAATGGCGTCCCGTGGGTCGAGCTGTTCGAGGTCCGCGCCTACGGCCCCGACCACGACCTGCCACTGCCGGACCGCTGAGTGCGCCGGGCAAAGGATTATGACCGATCTCCGGGCCGCGATGGGTCCCGATCGCCAGTTTGCTGGTACGCATCGACAAGTCCAAGGACAGTTCGGCCACCGACTCCAGCAGGTGGCGGTTCGCTGCGTCAGTTAAACTGTTCACCTGGCGCAGCCCGACGGCAATCTTCGACCCTGAGAAAATCTTCCGGGCACAGGAAATCGAAGCCATTCAGGACGTCACCGCGTGGCAGGGGAGTATCATAGCATCGGTGGATTCTGACGCTGTACATCTCGAGGTGGCGATTCCCGGCTGGGGAGCCCACGGCGTCGACGTTCAGTACGAGCCCGGCAACTACACGTTCGAGAACGTCTCGATCGAAGAGGACAGTGATGGTGCGACGGTTCGCTGGGGAGCTGTCGACGTATCGTTCGGTGCCGTCGACTACCGCGAGGAAGGCGAGGGCGAGTGGTTGAGAAAGGACGGGACCAGGTGGATGGGGTCTACTCGGCTACGATCGAGACCGTCGACATCGACAGCGCGCAAGAAGTACAGTATCGACTCATCGACATCGAACCCGACGGAGCGGAACGGTACAGCGAGGTCCGTTCTCTGGAGGTTGTCGGGACCGACAGCATCGTCGATGAATAACCAGGACCTGTCGAACGGGCAAACGAACTGGCTTTCTGTTTCGAATAGCCGGGACACCGTTTTGGAATCTAAATCGTGCTAATCACGGAACCTCTCTGTAGCACCTCGCCCGATCGGCTGTCACTGCCTGACAGTGAGGGTTTGTTCGATGTGCGGTTCCAGCGTCGCTTTGTCGACTTCGACGCCCAGCCCAGGTCGGTCAGGGACTGGAAGCATCCCGTCCCGTATCTCGATCGGTGAGCGGAGATACTCGTTCGATGCTTCGAAACGCCCGGGTTGATGTTCCTGGATCAGGAAGTTCGGAATTGCGCTGGACAGGTGCCACGTCGCGACCATCGCGATACTCAATGAGCCACCCACGTGTGGCGCAACTGGCCGGCCGTGACTGTCCACGAACTCCGCGATGCGCATTCCCTCGGTCAATCCCGTCCGGTTAATGTCCGGCTGGGCGATATCGAACGCGTCCCGCTGGAGCCGAAGCTGGAAATCGTGGGTCGTCCTGAGCGACTCGCCGAGCGCAACCGGAACATCCAGAGCACTCGCAGCCCGGGCCACGCCGTCGATTTCCTCCGGCGGGAGTGGCGCCTCGACGAACTCGACGCCGGCTGCTTCTAGCTGCCTCCCGAGGCGTATCGCCTCGTGTGCCGACTCCATCGACCAGTGGTGGTCCACGAAGAGCGCTGCACCGTCGTACTCCTGCAGTGCGGATTGGGCCGGGTCGATCTCGTCGATCGCTCTTACGTGGCCGATCTTGACGCCGTCGAAGCCCTGCTCGAGATGATTTCGAACGGCGTGGGCCTTGCAGGTGACGTAAGCTGAGAGCTCCTCTCGTCGCCGACTGCCCAGCAGCGACGAGACCGGGACGTCCAGTAGCTTTCCCTTGAGGTCCCAGAGCGCGATATCCAGGCCCGCCATCGCGTCGATCATGAACCCTTGGTAGTGTCCCCGCACGTTCATCGACCGATACATCCGGTCCCACAGGCGCTCTACCTCCTGTGGGTTCTCACCAAGCAACATGGGGCCGAGCAGCGTTTCGACGAGGGTCGCAGGGACTTCGGGCGCGACCGGTGCCTGTATTTCGCCCCACCCGGTGACGCCGGAGGCAGTCGTGACCGCTATCAGTACCTGCTCGAACTTGCTCGAGTAGACACAGATGTCGGTCGGGTAGTAGTCGGTCCCTGGGTAGTACGACGGCCCGTCTTCCTTCGTGCCGATCTTGACAACGTGACACTCGATCGATTCGATAGAGTGAGGATTCGAACTCACAGGAACCGATAGCGCCGGTGGCCGTATAAATTATATCCGTGAGTCGGCCAGGGTTTCAGGGTCTTCATCGGATAGACGGTCTCTTCGGCGGCGGCATACTCCGCACGGATCCCTCGCTCGGATGTCTCTTAGAATCGAATGGCCGTCGAGGCGAACAGTTGTGTCGTCCATGGTCTCAGGTAGTTTTCGTATCGCCGCCTACAGACCCCACTCCTCGCGGCGCTGTTCGATCCTCTCATCGTAGTGTTCTCGTTTCGCCGCCTCGTAGTATCGAGTTACCTCCGGGTACTCCGGGAACCGTCCCTGGTCGTCGGTCTCCCGCACCCACCGGTCCAGCACACGCCTCATCTTGTCGAGGACTTCCCTCTCGTTTTCCGAGTCGGCGATGTTTTCCACCTGGAACGGATCGCCGTGGGTGTCGTACAGCTCCTCGGGCGGTTTCGTCGAGCAAAGGTACTTTGCCTGAACTGGATCCAGTTCGTTCTCTTCGTCCAGGTTTTTCATCACCCACAGATTGTCGCGGGTTGCAAGGACGTGTCTGTTCTCTCGCAACCACGACCTGCCGGGATCGTAGTTGCGGACGTAGCGGTACCTCTTCGAACGGACGGTCCGCACCCGTCCCGGAACCTCAGCGATCCGATCCACGGCGCTGAAGACGTACTGCCGACGGGCGTCGGCATCGTCACCGAGAAACACCCGTCCATGCATCGAGTCGGGGGGATCGATCCCCGCGATAGAGAGCGTCGTCGCCGTCAGATCGATGCTACTGAGGAGTCGCGAATCGGTCGTCCCAGTCTGGTAGTGTTCGGGTTCTTGATATTTGTCCGGCCACCGGATGATCAGCGGGACCCTGAGTCCGCCGTCATAGGGTTGCTGTTTGTCACGAATCATCGCCCGACCGTGATCCGACGTGAGAATTACAACGGTCTCTTCGAGCAGTCCGCGAGCTTCAAGATCGTCCAGGACGGCCCCGATCTTCCGATCGCCGGCCATGATGGTGTTGTAGTAACCGGCGAAATCTTCCCGGACGACGGGGTGGTCCGGGAGGTACGGCGGAATTTCGGCATCGCTCGGGGTCGCCGGTTCGGGAATTCCGTCGGTGCTAGTGACCCACGGGCGGTGGACCTCTCGGAAGGCGATCTGAGCGAAAAACGGCTGGTTCTCCGCGAGGTCGGCCCAGTCGTTCGTGTCGAACGGTTCGCCCCGGTAGGTGAAGTTCCAGTCGAGTTTGCCGTCAACTTCGATCCCGACCGAGTCCGGAAATTCGGTGGCGTTCGCCGTGAAGTAGCCGGCGTCTCTCAGCCAGTCCGAAACGACACGGACCCCGTCCGGGAGTGGATTGGGTCGTTCGGGCGCGTCCTGATCCTGGTGGCAGCGCTGGTGGTGTGCACCGATCGTAGTCTGGTACATCCCGGTCGCGAGTGCCGAACGACTTGGCGAGCAGGTCGGGTTCGTGCAGTAGACATCGGTGTACCGGACGCCCTCCTCGGCGAGACGGTCGATGTTCGGTGTTTCGACGGCGTCCGGACCATCGTAGCAACCGAACTCCGGCGAGACATCTTCGAGAACGAGCCAGAGTACGTTCGGACTGGCGTCAGCGGACATACCCACATACAACCAATGCTGTGATTAAATACGTGGGGGTAGGTATCGATGACGTTCGATATCAGTCCGACAGACGTTCGGTGTCGTTGATCCCGTGCCAGTCTTTACCGCTGATGATCGCTGCTTCGTGGCCGTCGTAGAGACTCTCGTGGTCGACGTCAACGAACGGGAGCGTAACTCGCATCGAAGTCCCCAGCCGACGGACATTCGACGTGTTGCGGTCGGACTGGTGGAGCGTTCGCTCGGTAAACAGGAAGAACTGTCCCGGTTCGAGTTCCATCTGAACTGCGTCGTCCGGGTCGAAGTGATCCGGGTCGGCCATTTCGTCGAACGCCATCGCTTTGTCAGCATTTACATGTGGGATCTGGCGCCGGTGGGACCCGGGAATGAGGTTGACACATGAGTTCTCGGCGGTCACTTCGTCGAGTGCGATCCACGCGGAGATGTTGAGTGGCGGTTCGATGTCCCAGAATGATCCGTCCTGATGCCACGGAATCTCTGGGTCTCCCGGTTCCTTGTTCCAGAAGTGGGTTGCCCACAGTAGCAGGTCCTGCCCGTAGATCGATGCCATGCGCTGGACGATAGCTGGGTGCGTGTAGAGGTCGCACACGACATCGTGATCACGATGCCGGTCGTGCACCGAAACGCCCGACTGTGGGCCATCGTCGCTGTCGAGTACGTTCCGTTCGACGTAGGATCTGATCTCCGCCATCTCGCCCGGTTCGAACGCGGTGAACGGTCCGAGATACCCGTCTCTATGAAACTGCTTGACCTGTTCCATACTGAGTCGATAGTCTCCGTCTTGCGTCACAGTCATGGGTTGTCCACGCCACAATATTTGACTAATGGATAATAAAACCATTGGAAAAATCTATTATTGGGTTCAGGGAGGGGCATAGGTTTATATTTTAAACACACAAACGAGCGGACGGTCCACGGTCAGATCGAGCACTTACCCCGTCTGCCCGGAAGTACGGAGTACCCCTACAGGAAAGCTGACGGCAACGACGCACTTATAGTATACTCGTAGTATACTGAATCCATGGCCGACAGGGAACCGTTCTCCCAGCGGATGGACCCGGAGCTGTACGAACAAGTCGAACGGCGTTCAGACGAACTCGGGCGGACGAAGGCATCGGTATTCGATGAGATGATGCGCGAGTGGCTCGATCGAGAGGCTTCAGTGCTGGAAGAGATAGAGACGATCAAACGGGGTCAGGCAGCGATTCTGCGGCGCTTGGACGCGACGGAAAACGAGAGTCGGGCGAGAGAGCGATCAGAGAGGTTGAGCGAACCAACGCCCCGGCAGGATGGCCGGGACGGCCCGATGGTCGAACGGCTAGCGGAATACGACCCCGGACTTCCGGAGGAGTTCACTCTCTCGAAGGCAGCGCTCCGGGAGGTTCCGAGGTACGTCGACGACGAGGGGTTCGAAATAGATCCCGCACACCTCGACATCGACAGGTACCCGAAACCGGTCCGGGTCAAACAATGCCTTCCCGTCGCAGTGTTGCGATACGAGAACGAGGAGACCGTCACTCGTGAGGAGATTCACGAAACAATCAAGCGTATACTCGGGACCGAACGGTACGCGGACAGGTACTACTCCAACGTGGTGGCCCATCTCCAAGAACTCCCTCGCAATGGAAACGAAGAATATAGTCTGACGGGATAGCTCCCCGGCGGTAGAGCCGTTCACTCGGCGGCCATCGTCTCGATGGTTCCGCGTGCCAGCACTGCGTTCCACTCGACTATCGACCGCACCATTCCGACGAATCCGGATTGGTCGCTCGGTGCGTCTATGCTTCTAGTCGTCGATTCAGCCAGGGATGCTCCCGTCCCTTCTGCCGTCGCTACGGAGGTTCCGTCTCGGTACAGCGTGACACCAGCGTTCTTCTCGAACACCCAGGCAATCTCGATCCAGCCGTCACTCCCCGGCGAGAAGTCACTATCGGAGAGATCGATGGTGCCATCATCTTCCGTCCGGAGCCGCAACTCCAGCGCGTCCGTCTCGTCATCGTACCAGAGTCGATGGGTCCCAGCGTCGTCGCTCCCAATCAGTTTGTCACTGCCGTCGTCCTCCAGACGGATGGCCACAACCTGTGAGAAGCGACTGGCCCCACTCAGATGGGTGGCTGGCGTCTCGATGCAATCGCCGTCGTCGACATCGAGACACGCACCGTCCCGATCCCCATCAGTCCCGGATTCGACTGTCTCCCAGGTGGCGCCGTCAATACTGCCGTCGAGACCGTCGTTGCCGACGGCACTGGCGGTCGTCCCGCCCCCTCCTCGTAGCGGTCCAGGTACCTCTCGGCGACCCCGTCTTTCCCACCATCGAGTTGACAGTTCGGCCCCGTTGGCTGTAATTTCTCTGCCGGTTGGGGTGGTATTCCGGCCAGTCATCCCAGTAACAGTTCGGATTCTACCCGACGGAAAGCGGCTCGGGAACTTACCGGAGTGCACGTCGAGTGTACTCGGTAATGAATAGGAGACAACCATGCAATAGAATAGCTGCCGGTCCGAAGGGAGCGGTTCAGTTTCGGTCCCGCGTGGGCTCGGTTACTCGTCGAACGAGCGGTTCTCCCAGCCCTCGGCGAAGAGGTTCATGATGTCGACGTCCTCGCTGCCCTCGGTGTACTCGTGGGCCGCGAGCGCATCGTGGTCGAGTTCGATCCCCAGGCCCGGTCCCTCAGGGACTTCGACCGTTCCGTTCTCTATGGTTAGGGGGTCTTCGAGTAACCGCCCCGCCCAGTCGGGGTGCGCGTAGTCCTCGAACACCTCTTGAATGAGGAAGTTCGGCGTGCTCACGTCGACGTGGGCACAGACGGCGGTGGAGACCGGACCGTTTGCGTTGTGTGGCGCGAAACTCATGTACTCTTCTTCGGCGATAGCAGCGATTTTCTTCCCGCCGGTGACCCCGCCGTTGTAGATGAGGTCGGGTTGGACGATGTCAACCCCCGTCTCGACCAGGTCCGAGTTGACGCCGCGTTCGGGCGACCGGTCGACCGCGATCGGGACCCGAGAGTGCTCGGCGACCTTCCGCAACGCGTTGTGGTTATCCCCGGGGACGGGTTGTTCGAACCACGTCGGATCGAACTCCCGCAGGCGGTCGGCGATCTCGATGGCCATCCCGGGCGTGAAACGGTAGTGGGCCTCGATCATGATCTCGATGTCGGAACCGACCGCCTCGCGGACTGCGCGGACGATATCCATCGAGTGGTCGAGGTCCGGTCGACGCATTCGCTGCCAGGCGGTGCCGAAGGGGTCGAACTTCAGTGCCTCGTACCCGTCGGCGACGACACGCTCTGCTGCCTCGGCGAACGCTTCGGGGTTGCCGTCGGTGCCAGTGTACCAGCCGTTGGCGTAGGCCGGGAGTTCGTCAGCGTGAACTTTCCCACCGAGGAGTTCGTACAGCGGGGAATCGAAGTACTTCGCTTTGATGTCCCAGCACGCAGTGTCCATCGCCGAGATGACCGCCATCTTGACCATGTGGGGCATCATTCCACCGCGGTCGCGGTACATCCGGAGGTAGAGCTGTTCAGTGTCGAAGGGATCCTTTCCGATGTAGTACTTCGCTTCCTCCCGAATCGCGGCAGCAATAGTGAAGGCATTTCTCGGGAGCGTTGCCTCTCCGATACCCGTGATACCAGCGTCCGTGTGTACCTCGACGAACGCCCACGGTTTCCAGGGATTTTCCACGAGATGAACATCTACGTCTCGTATCTCAAGATCCGACATGCATCTCCCGAGTCTCGGACCAAGAATATAATTCTTCTCCCGCGTCAGGAGAAGTTCTAATACCCTCGATCTCGATGTCGGACTATGGATCCAGACCAAGTCATAGAGTCAGATCTGACGGTCGTCGGCGGCGGGATTGCGGGCATATGCGCTGCCGTGGAAGCCGCCAGGCTCGGTCTCGACACCGCGCTCGTCAACGACCGGCCGGTCCTGGGTGGGTGCTCGTCGAGTGAGATCCGCGTTTGGATCAACGGTGCCACCGGAGGCGCCCACAATCGCTACGTCCGGGAAGGGGGGATCGTAGAGGAAATGACCCTCGAGAACAAGGCCCGCAACCCCGATGGGAACGCCGACCTCTGGGACACGGTGCTTCACGACCTCGCCGGGGCCGAGGAGAACCTTGACGTGTACCTCAACCTTCTCGTCGATCAGATGGGGACCGACGGCGGTCGCGTCGAGTGGGTCGGCGGCACCCAGAACATGAGCGAACGTACCTTCAGGTTCGAGAGTCCGCTGTTCGTCGACGCAACGGGCGACGGGGCGATAGCCAACCGGACCGGGGCCGAGTGGCGCCAGGGCCGCGAAGCGGCCAGCGTATACGACGAAGTCGCCGCGCCCGAGGAGGCCGACACCAGGACGCTGGGGAGTTCGATCATGTTCTACTCTGAACGGGCCGACGAACCCGTGGAGTATACGCCACCCGACTTTGCCAAGGATTTCAAAGATAACCCGCCGGAGATCCTCGCGAAGCGAGCGGCCGCCGACGACCGGCGGTGTCTCTACTGGTGGATCGAGTACGGCGGACAGGAGGAGTTAGACCCCATCAGCGACAACGAGGAGATCCGTGACGAACTGTGGGCGATGGTGTACGGCGCCTGGGACTATATCAAAAACAGTGGGGTGTTTCCCGAAGAAGAGGTCGCTGACCTCAAGCTGGAGTGGACTGGGAAAATCCCAGGCAAACGCGAGTCCCGGCGGTTCGTCGGCGATTACGTCTTGAACGAGAACGACCTGGTCGAACAGCGCCGGTTCGACGACACCGTAGGCCACGGCGGGTGGTCGATAGATCTTCACCCGCCCTCGGGGTTTTACGACGACCAAGGCCGGGGGTCCGAACACTGGCATCTCGACGGGCCCTACCGGATCCCCTACCGAACGCTCTATCCGAAAGGGAGCGAGAATCTCTTTCTGGCCGGACGCCACGTCAGCGCGAGCCACGTCGCGTTCGGATCCCTCCGCGTCCAGAAGACACTCGGAACTCTCGGTCAAGCCGTTGGGACGGCGGCCGCGCTCGCCCTCGAACACGACGCCGCGCCCGGTGATGTGGGCGAGGAACACACCGACACCCTTCAGCAGACCCTTTTGCGCGAGGACCAGTGGGTTGTCGGTCAGGCCAACGAAGACCCCGCCGACCACGCGCCCGAAGCGACGGTTCGAGCGTCCTCCACTCACCCCGCTTCCGTGCGCGACCCCGACACCGAAGTCGCGCTCGACTCGCCGATCGGGGTGCACTTCTCGACCGACGAACCCGTCGAATCGGTCGAACTCCTGCTGGAGGCCGACACCGACGCGGACCTATCGGTTGAGGTGTACGACGAGGAACGTCCGGAAAACTACGTTCCGCACGAACGGCGGGCAGCGGTGGAGGTGAGCGTGCCCTCGGGCGGGCCGCAGTGGGTCGAGATCCCATTCGGGGTCAACCCTGGAGACGGTCAGGGAGTGTATGTGGTTCTCGAAGGGAGCGACGCGGTGACGCTCCACGCACGAGAGCGGGAACTCACCGGCGTGGTCGCTAGCCGAGCGTCCGACGGGCACGATCACACACTGGTTCCCGAAGCACACATCCGACAGACCAGGTGGCCCCCGACAGACTGGGTTCCGTGTTTTGACATGTCCCCGGACCCCGGTCTCTACGCGCCCGAATCGGTGGTCGACGGATACGCACGCCCGTACGGCCTTCCGCATGGGTGGTGTTCGGAACCGTTCGATACCGGTCAGGCAGAACCCACAGAGGGCGCCTGGGTCGAACTCGCGTGGGACGAGCCCCGGACGCTGGCCGCGGTTCAACTCGCGTTCAACACGCGTCTGACTGAAAACTACAATCCGCTGACCCCGATGCCGGAGACGGAGGTCCCCGAGGTGGTTCGGGATTACCGGGTCGAGTACGAGGGGTCGGACGGGTGGGTGCCACTGACGACGGTGACTGGTAACTACCAGCGGTTCCGGCGACACACCTTCGATCCGGTCGAAATTGAGCGTCTTCGAGTCTCAGTTGAGGCGACCAACGGAGTCCCATGGGCCGAGATCTTCGAAATCAGGGCATACGGGCCCGATCAGTGGCCGCCGCTCCGTCCGGTCTGATGTGGGCGCCCGCGTTTGTGATTTCGCTCGCGGAATCCAGTTGACTGCTCCGGCGAGTAGCCGCTTCGTCTCCCGAGAACCCTTTGCCTTCATCGTCGCACTGTGGGTTTGCCTCTCACAAACTGATGCTAGCGATATCTTCTGCCACTGAACCCGATTTTCCCTCGTTTCAGCCATAGATTACAATATTAGTTATGTAATTTAAGCGGTGCAGATTCCACGATAGGTGTTTGCTATTACCAAACTATGTGACGATTGGGCCACGTTTCCTCTGCGAGGTTGACCGTCCGATCCGACAGTTTCTCCACTCGTCGCTCGCAGTTGGCTCATCAACTCCTTTCTGCAACTCTGCAGGCAAGCGATCTACCGGGGTTCACGACGATAGTCTCCGCCCCATGTTTGTGCTGAACAAACATTCTGTGGTGTGAATCCTCCGAACGAGCAGGACCGGAAACTGGTGTCTACTGGTCGTTCGACTTTCCACCACGCCCCCAGACCCGTCGATACCGACGGAGTTGCGCGGAAGCATGAACCGATATTTGGTGACGTCGCGATCGACTATTGATTGTGAAGGAACATTTTCCGGCAGAATCAATCTTCCGACGGACCCCGACCGAAGAGGCGCGGTTCGGACGACCGACCGCGTTCAGTCAGTCGAGCGTCATTGCCGACTGGTCGACGTCAATGTTCGGGAGGACGTACTTTTCGTAGTACTCGTAGAACAGGTCGTCATAGGTTTCGTCGAAAGTGTTTTCGGGCGCCCGACAGTGAGCCGACTGGATTAGTCCGCGTTCGGCGAGGATCCGCTTGTCCCACTGTATCCCAACTTTAGTCAACTGATTGAGAACGGCGACGAGGTCGCTGTGGAGGTCAACTGCAGCGCTTCGATTTCCGGCGTGGTAGTGGTCGTGGATCTGCAGGTAAATATCGTACATCGCTGAGGCCGGCATAACGCCGACTGCACCCCGGTCGTAGCCCTCTATCATCTCGTAGCCAGCCCGGCCGACGAAAACTTTGGCTCCGCCATTTGTCCGATCGTGGAGTGTATCGATGAAGGTACCTGGCGGATTACACTCGATTTTGAAGTAATCGACGTTCTCGACCTCGTTGTACAGTCGGGCGAAAAAATCTGGTGAGAGTGTCACCCCGGTCGACCCGGGCGCGTACTGGACCATCACTGGAATCGAAACGGATTTCGCGACCCGCTTGACGTGGTCGTAAATCTCGTCAGTCGGTGGGTCCCGGATATACGGCGGGAGGAGCATCATCGCGTCCGCCCCGATCTCCTCTATCTGTTCGGCCTCTTGGAGCGCTACCTCAGTCGACTGTGCGGTGACAGAGACTACCGATGGGACCCCGCCGCGGTCACAGGCGTCAACGACGATCCGTGTCATTTTCTCGCGTTCGGACTCCGTGAGCTTGTAAAACTCGCTCGCAAAACCAAATAGAGCGAGGGCGTGGCAGCCGCCGTCGACGAGCGAATCGGCGAGCGACTCAAGTCCGGCGTAGTCTACCTCTCCCTCCGGTGTGAATGGAGTATCGACTATCGGGCAGATACCTTGGAGTTCTGGTTGGGTCATGCAGTGTAGTCAGTGGCAATTCTTTCTTATATTATTAATATCTTTGGGTGAGGAAGTCCCACGGTCGAACCGTCGCCCGGGTTGATGCCGTTGGGGGTCAGTCGGTACTCGGCGGCGATTTTTGTTCAACGGATCCCCAGGTCTTCACTATCGCTCGTTCCGGGTCCGAGAGCCGGTCGAGTAGGTTTTCGGACGGCTCGTATCCTCGTCGCGAGACCCCCCAAGACGGCCCGTATCGGAAAACCGAGAACCGTCGTTTGCCGGGGGTGGTCCGTGTAGCGGAACCGTGCATGACCGAATCGACGAACAACAGTGCGTCGCCAGCTTCCAGGTAAATCTCTTCCGCACCAGGCACAGTTTCAAGCGTGTTCCCCCTAACCTCTTCGAGAAAGGGCGGTTCGAAGTTCTGTTTGTGGCTCCCGGGCACGGCCATCGTTGCCCCGTCACCCGAACCGATATCGTCGAGCGCGACCAGGACGTTGATTTGTCCGCAGTGGAACCCGCCATCGTGATACCGAAACTGCGTGCGTTTCGTACGGGTGTGTCCGCCGCTGTGAATGTCAGTTCCCTCCCCCTCTGGAGTGGCCTGATAGAAGTTCTCGTCGATGTACACAGGACCGTGATTGGTGTCGAAATCGTCTTGATTGCCGACGAAGCGTTTGACGTATTCGATCCAGGCCGGGTGAGCGATCAGCGTCTCGAACGGTTGGAGTTCGTATATCTGCTGGAGTTGGATCGAGTCTCCGACGACGCCGGTCTCGGCGCGACGCTGAACGTGACCGTGCCACTCACCCGGCTTGAGCGGTAAGATCGCGTCGACGGCGTCGTTGAGTGTGGTGACCATTTCCTCGCTCAGGGCATCTTCCAGAACCAGATACCCGCGGAGATCGAAGAGGTAATCGTCCCTGTCCGTCGGTACGTCGGGTATTGTAGTTTCTACCGTGTCGGACATCCTCGGCGGATCGGTTCATTACGTATTCAATCTTTTGCCCGACTTCCGAGTGATCCCCAGCGGTTAAATGGCCACTTCACCAGAACTGTGGTATGAGACACGTAGCAGTCACGGGAGCGGGCGGTGCCGTGGGACGCGCGACACTCGACGCGCTCGACGAATATTCGGTCCGACCGATCACTCACCGGGATCACGAGGACATCGACAGTGTCGTTCTAGAACTCGAGGACGAGGCTGCACTCGTCGAGGCGTTCGAGGGCTGTGACGTGGTCGTCCATCTCGCGGCTGACGCCTCCGTGACGGCGTCTTGGGAAAGCGCTCGGGACGTTAACATCCACGGGACGTACAACGTATTTGAAGCCGCCAGGAAGGCCGGGATCGAGCGAGTCGTCTTCGGAAGTAGCAATCATGTGACCCACATGTACAACATGAGCGACCCAGCCGACCCCGGGACGACTGAACCCGACCCCGAGGTCGTCTCCCCCGAGGACCCATTCCGGCCATCGTCGTACTACGGGGTGAGTAAACTCGCTGGCGAGGGACTCGGGTCCCTGTACGCCGACCGGCACGGGTTAACCGTCGTGAACCTCCGGATCGGCTACCTGCAGGACCGGGAGACACTGGTATCTCATCAGGCGGACAGCCCCGATCGCGCCCGCCAGACACGCGCGATGTTTCTCAGTCCTCGGGACTATCGACAGGCCATCCGACAGGCCGTCGATGCCCCGATCGCCGAGAACCCGCTCACGGTCAACTTGGTCTCACGCAACGACGACCGGTACCACACGATAACCGAGGCGGTCCGCGGCCTGGGATACCGACCGCGGGATAATTCGGCTGAACTACTCGAAGAGTAAAATCTTGAACTGCCGGATCCGTTCTCACTGCCCACTACATCGTGCCTGCTCCCTGCATCCATACCGGCACGTCCGCTCCTCCCGCCCACACTGTCGGTTCCGTTTCCGACACCACCGGTCCGTGCGGGTGCCGCTTCCAGTACATTTAATTGGCCCTCCACGAATCGGTGTGTATGTCACCTGGAGACGGAGTCGGTAGAGTCACCATCGGGTACATCGGCGGCGGCAGCCGTAACTGGGCACTCAGCCTCATTAACGATCTCGCGCAGGTCCCGGATTTCGACGGAGAAGTGCGGCTGTACGACGTCGACCACGAGGCCGCCGAGCGAAACGCACGCTTTGGCAACTGGGTGCAAGAGCAGGAGTCAGCGGTGAGCGACTTCACTTATGCCGCCTACGAGGAGCGGGCCGACGCCCTCACGGGGGCCGATATTGTCGTCTGCTCGACCCAGCCTGACCCGGCGAAGACTCGCGTTCCGGAACTCAAGACGATCGAGGAATACGGCCACTACCACGCCGCCGCTGGCGGTTCGGTGGGTCCCGGCGGTATCTTCAGAGGGATGCGCGAGATCCCTAACTACCGGGCGATCGCCGCGTCGGTTCGAGAGAACTGTCCTGATGCATGGGTACTTAATTATAGTAACCCGATGACGATGCTCACGCGAACCCTCTACGAGGAGTACCCAGACATCAACGCGATAGGCCTCTGTCACGAGGTGGCGAGTGCCAAGGAATGGCTCGCCTCTCTCGTCGGAAAGCACTGGGACGCGACGGCACCCGACAGATCGGAAATTGACGTTGATGTCGCCGGAATAAACCACTTCACCTGGACGACCGAGGCGACGTGGCAAGGGCGATCCCTGTTGCCGCTGGTGGAACAAGAAATCGACAGTTACGATCACATCCCCGCCTACGAAGCCGATTCCATGGACGACGATTCGCCGCTGTACAGAGGCAAACAGATAACTATGGACCTGTACCGACGCTTCGGCGCACTGCCGCTCGTTGGGGAACGGCACATCCCGGAGTTCGCACCCCAGTACCTCCGTGTGAACGATCCGAACCAACTCCACCGGTGGGGGGTCAGGCAGACGCCGTACTCGTTCTATCTGGACAGCTGGAGCGACACGCCCGAGCAACTCGAGGCGTACATGAGCGGCGAAGAGGCGTTCGAACTCACCGAGTCGGGAGAAGATATCGTCCGTCTCATCCGCGCGCTGGTCGGGGACGGTGACCTCACGACGAACGTCAACCACCCGAACGTCGGACAGATGCCCGAGGTTCGGGAGGGTGCAGTCGTCGAGACGAACGCGAATCTCTCGACGGGGTCGGTCGATCCAGTCACGACAAGTCCGCTCCCTGATCCGGTCCGGACGCAGGTAAACGATCACGTCTCGACCCAGGAGACGCTCGTGAAAGCGGCGTTCTCGGGCGACGTTGATCTCGCTTTCCAGGCGTTCCGGAACGACCCGCAGTTGTCGGCATATCAGCCCGAGACGTGCGAGGCTATGTTCCAGGACCTCGTGGCGACATCGCGTGAGTATCTCACAGACGACTGGAACCTTGACGCCGCGGCGGTCCTCACGCAGTGACCGCCCGGTGAAACCGTCCGGGCGATCGGGGATTGCCAGATATGCTTCGAATATAATATCTGTTACAAAAAAGGTTAAATACCTTTAATTGTATTTCTGTTCCATGGGAGATCGACCCAATAACGAAGAGTGTACTATCGATGCGACGACGCGCCGAAGACTGCTACGGTACAGCGGTGTCGTCGCAGGTGCCGGCCTGTTCGCTGGCTGTTCCGGTAGCGATGGCGGCGATGGTGGTAGCGACGGTGGCGACGGTGGCGACGGTGGTAGCGACGGTGGCGACGGTGGTAGCGACGGTGGTAGCGACGGCGGTGACGGTGGTAGCGACGGTGGCGACGGTGGGATGACCGAGACCGAGACATCAGGTGGAACGCCGATGGATTCGACGTTCGGGCTGGCCCACTGGTACAGCGCGAGTCCCGACGACGTACAGTACAACCCAGACGCCAATCCGGCGGCACCGGTGAGCTTCGAGAAGCTCGCACAGGTCACCAGCCACTCAGACGCCGAGTCGTTCTACTACCCGGTAATGGCCGAGGATTGGAACTACGACTCGGAGGGAGACACGTTTACCATCACACTACGGGACACAACTTGGTGGAACGGGGACTCAGTCACCGCCGAAGACCTCAGGACGAACTACCGGATCCATTCGGTAAATAACACGACGCTCCGGGATGCGATCGACTCGTTCAATGTGGTTGATGAGAAGACGCTTGAAATGAGTCTTACCGGAAAATTCAATCCGGGAGTCCTAAGCGACCAGATGTTGAACAGGTACGTCGAGCGACCCCGCAGGCTATACGAGGACATGGAGCAACGAGTCATTGACGCGTCGTCGGAGAGCGATTACGAGTCAATCTCGACCGAACTGGTCGAGAGAACCATCGACGAGCCCGTTGGGAACACAGTCTGGAAACACGATAGCTACGGCTCGCAGGCGATCAACTGCGTGGTCAACGAGGGCCACTTCGAGGCCGACGCCTGGCAGGGCATTGAGGAAGTCAAGATCTTCAACGCGACGAGTGAGAACAAACGCTGGGAGCGGTTCCTGGGTGGCCAAGCAGACAGCATGGCAGCGACGGTGCCGGAAGCCTCGCGAGACGCACTGCCCGACCACGCTCTCGAAGTGTTCAACCCCGCCTTCGTGCACTCCGGGTTCATCCTCAACCACGATCGGGGACCGCTGGCCGACCGCCGTGTCCGGAAGGCACTCGCATACGTGCTAGACCGCGAGCAGATCGCGGGGAACATGAGCCAGTCATTCCCTGCCAATTCTGATATTGTCGGATTCTCCCACAGCTATGACCAGTTCCTCGGTGGAGATTTCGTCGAAAATCAGATCGAACACTACGACGCCGACAGGGACAAGGCCGCACAACTGCTCCGCGACGCGGGGCTCGAGAAATCTGGCGGCACATGGATGTGGGAGGGTGACCCCTGGGAACCGAACATCTACTCCCACGGGTTCGCCGACTTCGTCACGATGGGTCGGACGGGGTCGAGTCTGTTGCAAGAGTTCGGTATTCAGGCGCAGTACTCACAGATCGAGTTCTCGGCGCTGTCCTCTCGAATGAGCGAAATGGACTTCGACATGGCGATCTTCTTTTCGGGTCGCGGCGTCTGGCCACAGGTCCCCTTCAGCAACGATCTGACGGGGGCGACCTGGGGGATGGACAACTACGCCGGCAACCCGGCCAATGACAAGACGCTGGAGGTCCCCCCGATCGGGGAGCCGGACGCTTCGATGGAAGCGTTCGATGCGGCCGCAAAGGCGACCGAGCTCGCCCAAGCGACGAGCGAAGACAAGCTACAGGAACTCCGGCGTGAGCTGTCATGGGTGTATAACCAAACGCTGCCGGCGATTCATATAGCGCCGCGGAACATCGGTCACACGATGTCGACCGACGACTGGAACGTCGTCGGGGAAGACGACGTCCGCCGGGGCTTCCTAAACCCGGCAGTGTGGATACCGTCCCAGGGTGGGATGACCCCCAAATACCAGTGACCGGTTGCGGCCTCTGAGCGGCCAGTTCAGTGCTAACCCGCTGTCGAGCTTACTCGTCTGAATCTGTCGCCCTGTTCTCAACGATGAAGGGTGCACCACACTGCCGACACTCTTTCTCTTGTCTGTCGTACGTGGCTCCACACCGGGCACAGAGATAGGGATCCGAGGCCTCTTCGTCGGCGTTTCTGGACCCTCCCAGTACGGATACCAGACCGCGTTTGATTTTCGAGAGAACTGACATACGTAGGTATACACACCACTCAGTAAATAAATAACCCGTAGACCGGGTTTCGAAACGACGTTCTCGAACCTATAGGATTAAACATGCACAACCGGTTGACGCGGACACATATAATTCGACCATGATCAGTTTTTGTGATAATATACGGGTGGTCATTATCGGCGTCCGGTTCTACTTCTGGTGCACCAGTAGCCACCTCTGATATTTTGTACGAAGTCGTTAGATTTCGGTCGGTGGTCTGTCGGGCAAGCAAACAGGATCATCCAGTCACAACAGACCCAGGCATCGGACCAACAGCAGGAGGTGGACAGGAAAAATTATATATGGGTAAAGACGGAATCGGTACCTATGGTATCGGATCACACTACAGAAAACGCGGGGAGTTGCTAAAGATTCTCACGATGACAAATAGAATCCTAAACCGGGTCGGACGTGCAATCTTTACCGGGTTCGCAGTCGTCACACTAACGTTTGGCATGATCAGACTGATGCCGGGCGGTCCGCTTGACTACATGAAGGGGCAGCTGCTGCAGAACAACCCAGACATGTCCCAGGAAGAGGTAAACAACGTCGTCCAGTCGTATGTGAACGTCAATCCTGAGGCACCGATCTACGCACAGTACATCGAATACCTGACAGGCGTCGCAACGGGTGACCTGGGCCAGTCCGTCTATTATCAGGAGTCCGTCTCGGTGATAATTGCGGACGCGCTCCCGTGGACAGTTTTCGTCATGACCATGTCGATCGGGTTGATGTTCGGCCTCGCCATCGTGGTCGGCGCGCTCATGGGATACGCGGAGGGGAGCAAGTTTGACGTCGCCTCGTCGGTGATGGGGATCGTCCTGACGTCTATCCCATACTACGTCGCGGCCGTTCTGCTGGTGTACGTCCTCGGCTTCCAGTGGGGGTGGTTCCCGACCGGCGGCCGGATGGCCTCCGATACGACGGTCGGACTTAATGTGCCGTTCATCGCAGGGATATTCTATCACGCGGCACTGCCGATCGCTTCCGTCGTTCTGACGGGGTTCGGCGGGTGGGCGATCGATATGCGGGGGAACTCGATCCGCGTGCTTGGTGAAGACTATCTCCGGGTCGCCCGACTGAGAGGGCTGCCACCCAAGCGTATCGCGCTCAGATATGTCGGGCGAAACGCGATCTTGCCGATGTACACCGCAGTCCTCATCGGGATCGGGTTCGTCTTCGGCGGGTCGGTCATCTTGGAGGAGATATTCTCGTACCACGGCGTCGGCTATTACATGTTCCAGGCAATCTCGTCGCGCGACTACCCGCTCATGATGGGCGCGTTCCTCGTCATCACGCTCGCGGTCGTCGTCGCCGTCTTCATCGCCGACCTGACATACCACAAGGTGGACCCGAGAGCAGGAGGGATGAACCGTGAGTCATACTGACGACGACCGTGCGAAAAGTGACGGGGGAGTCCCGTCGACCGACGAGTCGCCGTTCGATACCGTTTCCGACATCCAGCGAAGCCGGTGGGACAGATACCATCTCGCCCTGGAGACGAGCGTGTTCGCCCCGGCACGGATCGCGTGGTCGGACCGCCGGGCGCGCGTCGGCGCCGGGATCTGCCTGTTTTATTTCTTGATGGGGACTGTCGGCGTCGTCTTGGTCGAACCACCGGCCGTAAACGAGGGGCCGACGATGCTCAGGCCGTTCGTGAACTGGGAGTACCCGCTTGGAACCAACAACATCGGCGAGGGGCTCATGGGCCGGATCATCCACGCGACACCCCCCATGTTGAAGATGATCGGCTCGGGTGCGGTTTTCACCACCGGCTTGGCCGTCCTCATCGGGACTGTTTCTGGGTACAAGGGCGGCACTACCGACCGCCTGCTGACGACGTTCACTGACATTCTGCTAACTATTCCGGGACTGCCGCTGGTTATCGTCGTCGCGGTCGTCCTCGAACCCCAGAACCCCTACCTCGTCGGGATCGTGCTGTCGGTTAATGCGTGGGCTGGACTCGCACGCAAGATACGGTCGCAGGTCCTCACCCTCCGCGAGGAGGCCTACGTTGAGGCCTCGCGTATCATGGGTATCCCCACGAGACGGATCATCACCGAGGACCTGATCCCGAACTTGATGCCGTACATTTCGGTCAACTTCGTCCAGACCGGCAAGAACATTATCTTCGCATCCGTCGGACTGTATTTCCTCGGGATCCTACCCTTTAGCACGCCCAACTGGGGTGTGATGATGAATCTCGCCTACACGACCGGCGCCTCGCTGTACACCTGGCAGACTGCTCACTGGTTGATCATCCCAATGGTGACGATCATCGGGCTCTCGCTGGGACTCATTCTCCTCGCACAGGGGATGGACCGACTGTTCAATCCGCGTGCGCGTGCTCGACACTCTGAGGCTATCGCCGACGAGGAAGCGTCCGCGGGTACGGAGACAAACTGAGTGATTTCACCGATGCAAAACCCACAGACGACGTCGGTACGAGACGGAACGGACGATACGGTCATCGAAGTGCGGGACGTGAGCGTGAGCTTCGACATGGATCGTGGCCGATCACGGGTTCTCGACGAGATGAGCGTCGACATCCGTCGGGGCGAGATACTCGGCGTAGTCGGCGAATCCGGGTCGGGCAAGTCGATGTTCGCCTCGGCGCTGCTCGACGCCGTTGTCAACCCCGGGACGGTGACCGGCGAGATCACGTACTATCCCGAGCCCGACCGTCCGGTGGACCTCCTTAACCTCTCAGACGCGGAACTCCGGCGGACCCGCTGGGAGGACATCTCGATGGTGTTCCAGGGTGCCATGTCCTCCTGGAACCCGACGCTCACCGTCGGAAACCACTTCAAGGAGACACTGGACGTCCACGACGCCGATCTGGAGGAGGGGATGGACCGGGCCCGTGAGTTACTCTCGTCGCTCTATCTCGAACCCGACCGGGTGCTCAACTCCTATCCCCACGAGCTCTCGGGCGGGATGAAACAGCGCGCGCTGATCGCGCTCGCCCTCGTGCTCGAACCGAACGTGCTCGTGATGGACGAACCCACCGCCGCGCTCGACCTGCTGATGCAGCGGTCCATCATCGCGCTGCTAGACAAGCTCAAACATCAGTACGACCTGACGATGGTGTTCATCACGCACGACTTGGAGCTCGTTGCCAACTTCGCAGACCGGCTAGCGGTCCTCTACGCGTTTCAGGTCGCGGAGATCGGCCCATCGCGGGATATCGTTCTCAATTCCCGCCACCCCTACACGCGGGCCCTGATCAACTCGACGCCAAATCTGGACACGCCGGTCGAACTGATGCGACCGATCGAAGGCGACAGCCCGGATCCGGTGAACATCCCCGAGGGCTGTTCGTACACATCGAGGTGCCCGCTCGCAGAGGGCCCGTGTTCCAACATCGACCCTGACCTCTATGAGGTCAGCGAGACGCATAGTACGGCCTGTCACCATTGGGAACAGGTCGACGATGAGATTCCACTGAGCCTCGAGGAGGTGCAGTATTATGAATGAACGTGACGGGCAGCCAGTGGTCGAACTCGACGATGTTGAGGTCCACTTCGAACAGTCTGGAGGGCTGTTTGACATCTTCGATGACCCTGAGTACGTACAAGCGGTCAACGGCGTCAACCTGGAGATCCACGAGAACGACTTTGTCGCTCTGATCGGCGAGTCGGGGTGTGGGAAGACGACACTTGGCAAGACGGCGATCGGTATCCAGCGTCCGACGGGCGGTAACGTTAGGTACCGCGGACAGGACGTCTGGGCCGCAAAGGATGGTAAAGGGGACGTCTCCATACCTCACGACAAAATACGCCGGGCGCTACAAATGATCCACCAGGACCCCGGGTCATCGCTCAATCCGAATAAGACGGTTCTCAAATCTCTGTCGTCGCCGTTGCGTCGCTGGGAACCTGAAATGACCACCGACGACCGGGAAGCACGCATCCACGGGATGCTCGAACGTGTAGGGATGAAACCGCCGGAGGATTACGCGAACCGGTTCCCACACCAGCTTTCAGGCGGCGAGCAACAGCGCGTCGCGCTGATCCGGGCACTGTTGATGAATCCCGACCTGATCCTGGCAGACGAGGCCGTCTCGGCATTGGACGTCTCGCTGCGCGTCGACATGATGGACCTCCTGCTTGAACTCCAGGACCAGTTCGATACGTCGTTCCTGTTCATCAGCCATAACCTCTCCAACGCACGGTACATGGCCGAGAAGACCGGTGGCCGGATCGGAATCATGTACCTCGGAGAGATAGTCGAGATAGGCACCCCGGACGAAGTCCTTGGGAACCCACAGCACCCTTATACGAAGGTGCTCAAGTGGGCGACTGCCACGCTGCATCCGGACGCTGAGACAGTCGCACAGCCTCCGATCAGGGAGGTCGACGTCCCCGACCCAGTCGACCCGCCGTCGGGTTGTCGGTTTCATACGCGGTGCCCTGAGGCCCGCGAGGTCTGTGCCGAGCGGTCGCCGGAACTCGACCTGGTTGGGACAAGTGAGACCCACCGGACGGCCTGTTACCGGATCGATGACGACCACGAATACTGGGATAGCCCCGAACTCAGCGACGAGGACGACGTCACTCTCGCCCAGATCGAATCGGGAGGACCGACAGAGTCGAGCGCGACCGACGACTGATACGGACTGCTGTCACTCCTTGCCGGGACCACCGTACTTGACCCGGAAATGACTGCCAGCAGTCCGTATGACCGTCGAACCGGTAGCCTCAAAATCCGCGCTGGCGACGGTCACATTTCCGAAGGACGTAGAGAAGTCCGAACAGCACGACGACCACAACCACGGCATCTATGACTAGAATAAAGAGACTCGCTTCGCTCTCCAGAAAGAGAAGCGAGAAGACCAGCAAGAGCCCGAGTACCCCCGTGAAGATGGACAGGAGCCACCAAACCTGCTGGTAGCTACAGATGAACTGCCAGAACACCTCGGACCCATCCTCTTGAGCCATAGTCCGGTATGTGATCCCCTGTCTCTTGGGTGTTTCGAAGAGCCAGCTAGCAAGAGGCGAAACGGTTGGCCTGTCTGTGGATTCTGACTCTGCCGACACATACTAATCAGGCGCCACGTCAGTTACGTTCGTGGTTGTACTCTCTGACTACGACGAAATTTCAATAATCAACTGAGCTTGGCGACAGTATCACGTCATGAATTTGCAAATTACGTCGTGATCGTTCACCGAATACGTCACAGGAGTAATCACCCTGCAACCGGGTTCGAGTTCAGATTCTTTCTCATCACGAAGGCCAAACGAACGCGACCGACGGCCGGAAAAGAACCCCACAAACTCGGGTTACCCGAACGTCCGGAGAGGACGGTTGTGACGGTTCCACGGCTCGCGAGATGTATTTATATATGTAACGCTCTTGTGAAGCACGTTGTTGATTTTCAGAGCGCGGCGTCGAGAGCATGTTTGAGCGCTTCGTCGCCGGGTTTTCTGTAGATTTCACGGCGGAGTTGGAAGGCTCTGAGATACGGTGTTAGCTTGTCTTTGGAGACGCCTCGGTGGGGCGAGAGCCACCGTCGCGCCAGCGACGCGTGGCTCTCGCAGCCGTTGACGTGTACCTCGCCATCAGCGTATTCACCGTCGCCGTGGACGACGTATTCGCGGTCGAACGCGTCGTCGTCCTCTAGCGGGTCATAGGCCCGAAATCCGTCCGTATAGACGGTCAACGACTCCTGTTCGTGGTCGGCAAGCAGGAGTCGGACGGTCGATTCCTCAGCGGATTTCGCTGGCACGACATACCGGTCGTCCGACCCGCGATCAACCAGCGTGAACACCGGCGGCTTGTCGCCCTCATACGATCCTCGTCCACGCGTAGACAGACCACGCGAGCGCGGCCCTTGGTCGCGCTCGCGGCCTTTGAGGCCAGCAGAGACGTACACTTCGTCGATTTCGACTGGCCCAGATAGCGTGATCGAAGGCGCGTCGAGCGCTCTGGCGAAGCGCTCGACGCGCCGTCTCACCGTCCTGTAGGAAAGATCGAGTTCCGCTTCGATCTGCCGAAGACTCGTGTTGAACCGTAAGAACACGTAGATCGTGAAGTACCATTCTTTCAGTGTGAGCTTCGAATGGGCGAAGATCGTCCCGGTCTTGTCGTTGAACGTCCGACCGCAATTCTTACACAGATACCGTTGATACACCCGATAGCTGCCGTTTCTGACCGTCAGGTCAGAACGGCAGCGGGGGCACTCGACACCATCACGCCAGCGAACCTGTTGGAGCAGGTCCGCTGCAGCCGATTCCGACACGAACCGGCTTATTGGGAACATGTCGGGCACCGTTGGCGCGGTGCCCTTGCCCTCTTCGACTTTCAGCCGCTGCTCTCGCCGTCAACAATCTCCTTCCCAAGAGCGTATATGTAATAAGGCCGTAATGGTGAAAAATGACTGAGAGAGAATTCCCGCCCATTTATGAGAGATCTGATGGGATATTCACAGGCCTGTATCTGACAGTAAATGACTGGCCGGCTTGTCGACGGGAACGACGACTGAACGAGCCGGATATTTTCGACGGGGTTCGAACGACCAATGCGTGATTGCAGACTAACCCGGGAGTACACCCGTCGGAATATCGGAACGGTCATCCTCGAGAACGACGCCGTGCTAGTGGAGATACTCGGCGGCAAGGGTGCGGATATTACGAAAATCGTTGACAAACGGACGAACGCGAACGTGCTGTTTGAGGCCCCTCACGAATGGCATGCACCGGGGGAGGGTTACGGCAGCGTGCCGTCCAAGCGGGCTGCATTTCTCGACCACTACCCGGGCGGTTGGCAGACGATTCTGCCGGGGGCAGGCGGCCCGGCGGAAGTCGCATCGGCCAATTTCGGCGCCCACGGCGAGTCCTCTGTCGTCCCCTGGGACGTGACGAATGCCGTCGATCGCGAGGCGATGACAAGCATTACCCTGTCGACACGGCTCCCGCGATACCCGCTCGAAATCGAACGGACGGTCCGTCTCAAACGGAATTCCTCGACGATACTGGTTGAGGAACAGGTCGAGAACATCGGCGCAGTTCCCGTCGAATATCAATGGCTCCAGCACCTCGCGTTGGGGCCGCCGCTACTCGCTCCCTCAGCAGAACTCGACGTCTCTGTCGACGAGGGACACACGGATGACTACCAGACGGACACCGCTCGCGTGCCGGCAGACACACCCTTCGACTGGCCCACCGTCGAGGCCGCCGGGAAGGAGATCAACCTCGACAAAATCCCGCCAAAGTCCGCGGGGGTCCTCGACGGGGCGGTACTGAGGTCCATCGATGGCCAGTATACGATCTCCAATCCCGATATGGACCTTGCTGTGACCGTCGAGTACGATCCGGACCAGTTCCCGTGGCTGTGGTACTGGGGGTCGTTCGGTGGATACGAGCACTCGCCGTTCTTCGGTCGCGAGTATCTCCTCGGCCTCGAACCGTGTACGAGTCCGGTAGATGGACTGGAAGACGCGATCGAGCAAGACGCAACTGACGAGATAGCTCCGGGCGAATCGGCCGCAACGATGCTTTCGGTCACTGTCGGGCGAGCGTAAGCGCGAGTGGGTCGAAACCCAGTCGCATTGATCGTATAATTGTTCTTCTCCTCGAAGACAGGACGAATGGAGGACACCTCGCCGCGGGTGGCGTGTACGATCCCGAAAGCAGACCAGTCGCACAGCGGTTTCATTCCCCATCTGCCCCGTCTCGGTTACCGGGAGACTGGCGAGTATCGAGTTCGGCTATCGTTCGATCACGATGTGGCCGTCGGTGTGTTCGGCCAGACCATCGCGATCGACCTGAACCCCAAGCCCCGCCCCCTCGGGGAGGACGGCCTCCCCGTTCTCGACGGTGACGCCGTCGAGGAATGTCTGGGATGCGTCGTACCACCGCTGTTGATGTTCCTGTATCATGGCGTTGTCGACGGCTGCCGAGAGGTGCCAGGTCGCGACCATCCCGATACCAAACGAACCGCCCAAGTGGGGTGCTATCGGAACGCCGGCCCTATCGGCCAGATCCGCGACGCGGCGACCTTCGGTAATACCAGTCCTTGGGATGTCTGGCTGGGCGACTGACATAGCGCCCGCCGAGAGCCACTTCTCGAACTGGCCGGCCGTCCGAAACGGTTCACCGACTGCGACAGGCACATCCGTCGCAGCCTCCAAGCGGGCGTGACCGTCCCGTTCGGAAGCTTCCAGCGGCGACTCCATCCAGGCGGCGTTCACCTCCGCGAGCGTTTGACTCATCCGCGTCGCGCTCGGGAGGTCGTATGCCCAGAAGAGATCGGTGAACAACTCAGGCTCAGGCCCGATTGCCTCCCGAATGGCCTCGACTTGCTCACGTTCCGTAACGGGGTCGTGACGGAGGTAGAGTTTGACTCCTTCGAATCCCTCCTCGATGGCAGCTTTCGCGCCGTCAACACGATCGGCGAGATCGTCTGCGCGCAACCCCGAGAGATACGCTGGAAGCCGTGTCCGGCGGCGACCGCCGAGCAATTCCGCGACAGATGCACCCCGTCGCTTGCCTGCCAGGTCCCACAGCGCGATGTCGAGCGCGGCGACGGCGTCGGCGTAGAACCCGAACTCGTGACCGCGGATCGACATCGCGTCGACCATCGCGTCGCGACACGCGACCGGTTCCAGGTCCTCCCGGGTCAACAGCATCGGGCCGAGCAATCTGTCGATGATAGTCGCGACTGCCTCCGGAGCTGCCGGCGCCTGTGCCTCACCCCACGCCACCTCGCCATCGGTCGTCTCGAGTCGGACGAGCAGCGCCTCCAGGCCGGACGGGTAGAACCGACCGAAGTTATCGAAGTCGTAAGGCCGGCCGGGCAGTCCCTCGTCTTCCAGGTCGAGATGTCCCTGGCCCTCATATCTGACGACGAACGTCTCGACTGATCGCAATGACATACACGCGACGACAGACTATTGATATAAATAAGTTTGGGTCGGCGTTCGTTCCGCGAGTTTCGCTCTCGGCACTCACCGTTGGAGCGTTGCGACCTCGGAGCATCGATGGGGGCCGTCACGGGACTTCGCTTCGACGTAGAACTCGATCCCGTCGGCGTCCGACGGTACCGGAACGCTGAATTCGAACGGATACGTCTCGCACGTCTCGGTTCGCCAGTCGTCGTCAAACCGGTAGTGGAGGCGGGCGAACTCCAACCGATCGGGCTCGGACTTGAGATAGACATATCCGCGCGTGAGTTCGTCGCCGAACGTGAGCAACTGCGCAGTCGTCGACTCGAAATCGAGTCTGACAACCCCTTCGGAGGCAGGCGAACCGGTCTGTAACTTCGACTGGAAGTCGGGCTCCACGGTCACGTTTTCGACGGCGACAGCTGTGATCCCTCGCCCGTCGACTGCGAGTGTGAGTTGCCCGCCGGACATGGTCCGACTGCCGGTCCGCTCGTTTTCGCGCCAGACCTGGACCTCGTAGTCCGCGTCTGGGTCAACCGGCACTCTCGTCGTGTCCAGTTTGAGCGTTGTCGTCACGCGGTCGTCAGACCGGTTGACTAGAGCGATGTAGAGATGGTTGTCGCCGCGAGCGGAGAGATGGTCTATTTGTTTATCATCTGTCGATACTGCGCCGCGAGGCATCCAGAGATCGACGTCCTCGTTGCCGTAGAATTCGCCAGATTCGTGTCCGTAGACCCGGCTCTGGAGATACGCGTATCCCTCGGCGTACCGAGACGGGAACGAGATAGCTCCGTTAGACCGGACGTGGACGGACGAGACGAGGAAATCGATCAACATCGCGATCTGGGGCCAGATATGGTTGTAGTGAAACGAGTTGTAACTCAGTCGCTCGAACGGCCGCAACGGATAGTCGGGCTTCTCGTAGACAGTCGTCCGACGCGTGTTCATGTGATAGCCCGGGAAGTTCGCATACCGGCCGACAACCGCACTCACTCCGATGTCGACGAGGAAGTCGTCGTCGGCGACAGCCCCGATCCGGACCAGCCACGGCGCCGGATTTGCCAGGAATATCCCCCGATGGCCCTGGGAGGTCCCGGTTGACTCCGGCGTTAGCCCGACTTCGGAGACGCGCCACGCGGGCACCGTCTCTTCGGGAATCGTGATCGGGCCCTCGGTTCGGTCGGAGAGATACCAGTACACTGGCGCCTCGTCGCCCTTGTTGACAGTGACTGGCTCGTCGGGAATCTTCGGACAGAGATGCACAAACTGAGCGTACTCTCTGGCGCCGTCAACTGCCGCGTCGAGAAACCGATCTTCTCCGGTCGCATCGTAGAGGTCGAACAGCTGGATCCACGGCGCGTAATCGGTGAAGAACCCGAAGCTGTCGCGGTTCTCGGTTTTAAGTGGAGTCGAAATCCCGGAACTGCCGTCCTCGGCCAGCCACTTGTCAGCGAGTTCGACCGCGCGGGACAGGTGCCCGGGGTCGCCTGTCGTCCGGAACAGTTCGAGCCAATCCCACCACTGCTCGGCAGTCTCCGCAGCGAGGTCCGACAGCTCGGGCATCGCGTTCCCGCTGAAGGCGTCGAGCGCGGCGAGTTCCGAACTCGGAGCAGCTGGCCCGTCGATCTGCCAGTCGGTGCCCTGTCCCGTCACCTCGGGGTCGGGCGCCCAGGGGAATGATTCACGCGAGAGACCCGCTTCGATCATGGGCATGGCTCGCGATTCGAAGACCGTCTGATCGTCGGTGACGACGGCAACGGACAGCGGGTGCAGCGCCGACACGTTCTTCACCGCACCGGGAACGTCCGTTGAGTACTCCGACCCTCTGTACCGATCGTTGAAACTGCTATACGCGCTCAGGCCGTACTCGAGCATGTTCTCGACGGTCTCGTTCGTCGACGCGAGCGCGTTCGTCCGGTATCGTTCGAACTCAAACTCCTCGCGGGCGAGGGTCTCGTGGAGTTCGGTGACGCCATCCTCGGAGACGACGAGCCGACAGTCGAACGTCTGGCAGTCACCCGGGGTCATCTCCGAACGGTCACCGCCGAGTACTGGCCCGAAAAGCATGGGACGTGCGTTCCCCGCCTGGTCCCGGAGGGCGACACCGAACCGCGAGTTTTCGGGACGCGGAAGCGGCTGGAACGGCACTTCGTCGGCCGTCGCACAGACCCCGTACGTCGCGTCGCCGTCGTCGACGGCTGTCATCGGGAGCGGACACCGATATGTGAGCGTCAAGTGCGAATGCTCCGGGAACCGGCCGTCCGTCCAGACGAGCGGCTGCCAGGAATCCACTACGTCGTCCGGGTCGGATCCGGGAGCACCGACATAACCGACGGAGAACCATCCTTCACGGTTCGCCTCGAAAGTCGTTGACAAAGTCGGCTCACTTCCGTCAGTCGGAAGCGTGACTGTGGCCGTGAGCGAACCGGAATCCCGTTCGAATATCCACTGGATCTCCCCATCTCGGACGCGCACCGCGGGGTCGTCGAGATACTGGCACTCGCCTGCCGCGAACACGTCTGCTGTTCGATCGGCCGTCTCCCCGTCGTAGACGTTCTGGTCCCATCCGTCGCCGACCCGGTCCGCTCCCGTCTCGGAAAGCGTTGCGTCTCCATCGTCGTGTTTCCAGGTCACAACACTGTAATCAACCCAGTCGAGACTACTCCGCCGGAAGTCGAGCTCCGGGTCCTCATCTCGGCTGAGAAGTACGAATCGAGGTTCGAATCTACGACCGGGGCTATCGTCGGCAGCGATTCTCAACGATGCGTCCTCGCGTACGTCCACCGTGTAGCTCCCGTTCGAAAAACGTGCTTGGCTCATTAGATATCCTACCCCATCCGCATCACATATAAACCCGCCGAATAAAGCCAGTCATCTGCGGGTGTTCGTGTCATGGTCGACTGACCGTAAGTGAACTCCCCAAGTAAACCGGTCACGTGGCGGATACAGTCTGACCGGACTCCGAACAGCGGTCACCGTTTCCCGGAGGCGGACGCCAGCGCGACGAAAAAATAGTACGTCGACCAGACGAGTTCGTGGTTTGGCGCGACATCGTCGACGGCGTTGTAACACCCCGAGTGCAGCTGGCCGCGGAGCGGGCCCTCGGTAACGAGATAGTCACTCACGAGCGAGGAGAGTATCTCGGTGCCGAACTCTCGCAACGAGTCGACTCGACGGTCGTCGCCCAACAGCCTGACCAGCCCGTAAGCGGCGAGTGCCGCACCGCTCGTGTCCGGATAGGTTTCCGGGGCGTCGGGTCCGAGTTCCGCGAACGGGACGTCATCGGCGGGCGTCCACCGCCGGTAATACTCGACGTGGCGTTCGAGGGTTCCCAGGTACTCTGGGTCGCCGGTGGCGTTGTACGCATCCCCGAAGCAGGCGATGCTCCACCCCAGACCGCGCGCCCAGCAGGCGTCAGATACCCTTGTCAGCTGGTTGTACCGCCGCTCTACCGATCCGGTGTTCGGGTCGAACGACACCTTGTGCCAGACGGACCCGTCGTCCCTGACGAACCATCGGAGGTGCGTGTCGGTGTGGCGCCGCGCGATCCGCCGGTACCGCTCGTCGCCGGTGAGGTCGGCCGCGCGCCACAGCAGGCCAGTCGCGGTGTACCCCGCGTCGACGGCGGCGACTACGGCGGGGTCCGTCGCCGCGTGCTCTTTGAGCCCCCGTGTTCCGAACGATCCGACGGGCACGACCCCCGTAGAGTCGTCGAAACACGCCACGACGTGTTCGGCCCCGCGGACACCCAGGGCGCTGAGTTTGGGGTCACCCCCAAGGTCCGCTGCGCGGAACCCGGCGTACCGGTAATTCATTCCGGCGAACAGCGAGCCTCTGAGCCGTTCCCAGCCTGCTCTCTCCGTGTATGCCTCGGCTGCGGACCGGCAGCGCTCGCCGGCCGGTCCCCCCCTGTGCGCGGAGACCGACCACAAGAGGCCGATCCAGTGGCCGGGACACCAGTTCCCGTCGGCGGTCGTCTCCCACACTCCGGTGTCGGGGTCGGCGAAAAGCGGGAACCGAGGTTCTACCGTGTTGAGAGTCGCCAGCACTCGGTCCGAAACTGCGTTCATTGCTTCACTGTACATAGCCTGGTTCCGGGCGAGTCGCCCGTTCGTTCTGTTACTGACCCCGAGTCGGCTAAAATCTACTGTTCGTTGCTGGAGATTACGAACGGTCGAGGTCAAGGTCCGGGTTGAAGTCGGGGACGGAGTCGACGTCAGTGCTGGCGGCGTCGGTCCCTGCCGCCTCGAGCGATCGTACCTCGCTGTAATGTGCTCCACCGTCGGCTTAGACATTGACGAGCCGATACTGTAGTTCTCCTGCTCCGGCGACTTCGATACCCCCGGTCGTCCGATTAGATCCACTTCCACCGGGTCGAGTCGGCTGGAATCCAGTCTTTCGCGTCTCTCTCGCGATAGTCGACTGCACCGGTCGTCACACCGGTCGCTGCCCACCGGACCGTCGCAGGGTTTCCCTCCGTTCGACCGAGACTTTCTCGAACGTGTAGTGGCCGGGCTTGTATTCGACCTCAACGACGCGGACACCCCAGCTCGCAATCGCCGTTTCGAGTCGGACGGTGTCCGGATCCACCGACGTCGTGACGTCTTCCTGCAACGCGGTGACCTCCTTGTTGGTTCTTTATGCCCTGTGCGTTCCTGGCCGAGAAACAGACCTTCGACCGTCGTTCCGTAGAGTCGGACAACTGCGGGAGCTTGAGTGCTCAACACGACTGGGTCAACCTCCTTCAACGAGGAGATCTCCTGCTTCTTCTGTACGCTGAACTACGTTCGCCCCCAGTCGGTGGTGGCCTGGGGGTCCGAATGGGCGACCTCGGAGCGACCGCGATAGAGTTGTTTGACACCCACAAACATTATGTGAGTACGTGCGTACCGGTACGTATGGGCACACATCCAGACGGTGACCATTCAGGCAAGCGGATGGTCGGATCGGTCGCGAACGCCTGTCGAATACTCAACGTGCTGTACGACCACGGCGGCGGTCGGGTAACCGAGGTTGCCGAGGAACTCGATCTCAACAAGGGAACGGTGCACACGCAACTCAGTACGCTCCGGGAATACGGGTACGTTCACAAGTCCGACAACGTCTACTTCCCGAGTATGCGGTTCCTGGAGATCGGTGAGGGTGTCAAAACCGAGATGGAGATATTCCGTGCGGCTGAAGACGAGCTCAAGGAACTTGCGAACACAACTGGGGAGTACGCACACCTGATGATCGAACAGAATGGATGGGGGTACATAATTCACAAGGAGAAGGGAGACAGGGCTGCGACGACGACGTCACGAGTCGGCAAGAAATTACATCTCCACTACACTTCGACGGGGAAATCCATCCTAGCACATCTCCCTCCTGAGCGCGTTGATATGATCGTCGACCGGCACGGTCTCCCGAAACGTACGGAGAGGACGATCACGTCGAAAGAGGCTCTTGAGGAGGAACTGGATGAGATCCGCGAATCGGGTACTGCTTACGACAGAGGCGAACAGATCAACGGCGCACGGTGTGTTGGGGCGCCCATTCAAGAACCCGATGGGACCGTCCTCGGTGCGATCAGTGTCTCCGGTCCTGAGAGCCGAGTGAGCGGCGACTTTTATCGTGAGGAGCTTCCGAACCTCGTTTCGAGTGCGGCAAATGTTATCGAGATGAACATTGAGGTGGACAGACTGAACCAATGAACAGGGCGACTGACGGCGTTTGATTCTTCCAAACTAACTCGTGGAAAATCGTTCCATTACAAGAATAATACTGTAATCTACGGGGCTACAGGCCGAACAACAGGGAGTCTGCCGGCGGTTAGTTTGTCAATGCCAAACCTATTCGTTGCCGGTTGTGGAGGGAAGGTACGTCAGCTTGGTTCGCCGTCTACGAAAGTCACCCACTCCTCGCCAGTGATCTAGAAACATTGGAATTCGTCCATGTCGACGACTGACCATGAGAGGTTACGTTTGGAATCAGTTGGTACGATCAAATATCCATAGATATATGACCTGCCTGCGAGTGAAGTTTGATGATGAGCGTGAATATTGCCTTTATCGGCGCGGGTGGCATTGCAAGCAAACATCTCAATCATCTTGAAAACAACGACCGTGCCAATATCGTCGCTATCTGTGATATCCATACAGATACCGCCGACCGATGGGCTAGTGCCCACGAAGCAGCGGCTTACTACGACTGGGAGGAACTCTACGACGAAAGTGACTTCGAGGCGGTGTTCATTTGTGTTCCTCCGTTTGCTCATGAAGGCCAAGAGCTGCGAGCGATGGACGAAGGTGTCCACCTCTTCGTTGAGAAACCCCTAGGTCTAGACCCTGACTACGTTCGCGAGGTTCGCACAGCTGTCAGGGATACTGACGTCCTCACCCAAGTCGGCCACCATCAGCGCTACCAGAAGAACATCCAACGAGCAAAGGAATTGGTCGGAGACCGCACGTTGGCGGCCATCTATGGGCAATGGGTTGGAGGAGTGCCTGGTGGCGAAGATCACTGGTGGCGCCATGCGGACCGCTCGGGAGGACAGGTGATCGAACAATCGACGCATACGTTTGACCTCGTGCGATACTTCGGCGGAACCGTCGACCGCGTCGCAGCCGAGGGAGACCTTCGCGTTCGGGGTGATTTACTGGACTTCCCCGATGCTGTCTCAGCGACTCTTCGGCACGAGAACGGACTCCCGAGTCAAGTGATGACCTCGGCTGCCTCCCCGTCCGGTGACAACGGGATCACCTTGGTCGGCGAGAATCTCCACCTCAATCTCCACGGAACTGTCTGCGAGGGCATCGTCGATGGCGAGGAGATATCCTTCGAGGGGGATGACGACGGTCACCATACGGAAGTCGACGCGTTCGTTGACGCCGTTGCCGAGGACGATCCGAGTAAGTGTCGGTCACCGTATGCCGACGCTGTCGAGACATTTGCTGTAACGCTCGCTGTCACCAATGCCGTCGACACAGATGGGAAAGTGGAGGTATCGCTGTGACCTTCGATATCGGTGTGACAGTTCCTGCCGTCTACGACTGCGACCTCATTGAAGGGATCGAACGATCGGCCAATGCCGGCGCAGACACCATCGAGTTTTTTGACTGGGAAAGCGCTAATACCCAGGCAATTCGAGAAACGGCAGCCGCACACGATATTGCCGTTGGCGGAGTCCTTGCTGCCGGAGCCGGGTCGAACATCGGTGACGCTGACGGTGAAGCGATCAGTTATCCTGAGAGTTATGACCAAGCTGTCGCCGATATCGAACGGTCTATTGAGGCCGCGAATCAATTGGAAGCGAGCACGCTTATCGTTACAGTCGGTCAGCGGGTCGACACACTGTCCGAGGCGGCACAGCACAACGCTATCACTCGCGTCCTTCGGGAAGTTGCCCCGACCGCCGAGGCTCGGGACGTAACTGTGGTGCCCGAGCCGCTGAACACCCGTGTGGATCACCCGGGTTACTTCCTGGAATCAGCTGACCGTGGGTTCGAGATAGTCGAAGCAGTGGGCAGCTCGCACGTAAGGCTACTCTATGACATCTACCACCAGCAGATTACTGAGGGAAACATCACCCAGACATTGATCGACCATCTCGATCTCGTTGGGCACGTTCACGTTGCGGACGTCCCGGGACGTCATGAACCTGGAACAGGCGAACTGGACTACAGAAATATTTTTGCTGCGCTCACCGAAGCCAGCTATAAGGGTGTGGTCTCCTGCGAGTTCGGACCGACCAGCAACCCTGACATAGCCGTGAAAGAGGTCGTCGAACTTGCCAATCTTGCACATTCGTAAATACGGAGAAGCTCGCGGAATTGAGTGAGGAATCAGCGAGAGCCGCACAATAGATCTACTCCCGTGTCACCAACCAGTGGGATCTTTTCGACGCTGTCAGCGGTGAGATGGAACAGTTCTCAGGAAATACGCAAGTTAGCAGTGAACGCAGACTAGATCGCTGCCGCAGTTGACAGCGCTCGGGACGCTCTGAAAACGTTCCAGATTCTATCGGTGCCGGGCGCGAGGCGGGCCACTAAACTAGCGTGAAGGCGGACTTTCTTCAAAAGGTACTGGGTGGGCAGTGTGGCGAAGAGCCATCATTCGAGACCTGCATCATACAATGCTTGAGTGTCAAGTGCTTCGGCGATCTCATCGAGTCGAGTTTCGAGGCGCTCATGTCGGGCACGAAGCTCGGTCTGGTCTTCAGTCGTGCGATCGGCCGTTTGCTGGTCGACGAGTGCCACCGTGACCTCGTAGTAGTCTGAAAGCGTTTGTCGGTACTGTGCCCGGGCCGCGAGTAATTCCACACGTTCACCGACGGCAGCAACAGAGAGTGACCAGGGAAGCACCGCGTCGACGTCACGTGGCTCGTCGTCTTCAGTTGCGGTCAGCACTCCCACCTGGAACTCGTATTCCTCATGGCTCTTGCCCAATCCAGTGAAACAGCGTGAGAATCACGGCATCCCGCCGGTAATGCGTGAGTATGCCATCTCAAACCGCATTCGGCGGGATGCTTCGGG
>JGI12450J13901_1000044_pt1 | contig 35767 bp, 34 predicted proteins | sample A23M3SouthBayCA_FD_13901 | JGI IMG/M metagenome (IMG submission 13901)
CCGTCGGCGGGCGTCGCGCTGGCCGGTTCGCCGGCCGCTTCGCCGGTTGCACAACACCCTTGGTCCGCCAGTCGATAGCCCCGCGTATGGTCTCAGTCGGCGACACGGCTCCCGAGTTTACCGCACCGCTGGCCCGCGGGGATATCGTCGAGTTCACGCTCTCCGAGAACCTCGACGACGCACCCATCGTCCTCGCCTTCTTCCCCGGTGCGTTCACGAGCACCTGTACCACCGAGATGGAGACCTTCGAGGACCGCCTCGGTGAGTTCGAGACCCTCGGCGCGTCGGTGTACGGGGTCAGCGTCGACACGCCCTTCGCACTCCAGGAGTTCCGCCAGGAGATCGGCCTCTCTTTCGGCATGATCAGCGACACGAACCGCAGACTCGTCGAGGCCTACGACGTCGCGATGGACTTCGCGTCGATCGGCGTCGACGACGTCGCCAAACGAGCTGTGTTCGTCGTCGACGCCGACGGCGCCGTCCGCTACGCCTGGGTCGCCGACGACCCCGGGATCGAACCCGATTACGACGAGATATACGACGCCGTCACCGAACTCACCGACGAACCCTGAACCACCCCGACCGCTCTCGACACCGACCGCTCTCGACACCGACCGCTCTCGACCCGGACGTTTTTGCGACCGCGCCACGTCAGAACTGGCATGCGAGAGACACCCGAACAGGGCTACGACCCGGACGCGGCCCACGACTTCCCCGACGACCGGCTCAACGACGTGCTGGCGTTTCTCGACTCGGACCCCGAGGTCCAGACCTACCTTCGTGCCCAGAACGTCAACCCGGTCGACCGGATGGGCTACAACGACCACGGCGCCAAACACGTCAGTATCGTCCGGGAACGCGCGCTCCGGATCTACGAACTCCTCAAGGACGGGAACGTGACGTTCAACGGCGCGGCCGAGCAGGGCCTGGACGAAGCCGACGAGGCCGTCATCGTCTGTCTGGCCGCGACACTCCACGACATCGGCCACGTCGTCCACCGCGACGAGCATCCCTACTACTCTATCCCACTCGCGGCCGACCTCATGGACCGCATCCTCCCCGAGTTCTACGATACCGAGGACGCCGTCCGGGTCAAGGGGGAAACACTCCACGCCATCCTCTGTCACCACACCGAAGAGACGCCGCTCACGACGGAGGCCGGCGTCGTCCGCCTCGCCGACGGGCTCGACATGGAACGCGGGCGGTCGCGGATCCCCTACGAGACCGGCCGGCGCGGCATCAATACGGTCTCCAGCCAGGCCATCGAGTCCGTCACGCTGAAATCCGGCGACGGCAAACCGGTCCTCGTCGAGATCGGGATGCGCAACGCCGCCGGCGTCTACCAGGTCGACGAACTCCTCCAGGCCAAACTCAAGGGCTCGCGCCTCGAAGAACACGTCCGCATCGTCGCCCTCAACGTCAGCGAAGAGGGCGACAGCATCGTCGAACGCATCGAACTCTGAATCGACCGTCGACCGACTACTGACTCCTGACCGGCGACGGCGACCGACTACTGACTCCTGACCGGCGACGGCGACCGACTACTGACTCCTGACTCGGCGAGAGATATCGGAGCTTTCCGGCGGGTCTCTCTCCGAGACGAAACGCCTTAGGTCGCGAAATCGAACGCCGATCCGTGTCGGGCGGATCACTGTCGCTGTTTCGCGACCGTGAGTTCCTCGCGCTGGCAGGCACCGCCTTCGCGCGGTCGCAGGCCTACTCGACGATCGCGATCGCGCTGGCGCTGTACGCCGACATGTTCGGCACCACCGGAACCGTCGAGGGCCTGTTCGGGACCGCCTTCGCGACGATACAGTTGCTGATCGTCCTCCCGCTCGGACGGGCCATCGACACCGGCAACGCAAAGCGATACCTCCTCGCGGGGCTGGCGCTGAACGTCGCCGTCTTCGTCGGGTTCGCCTTCGTCGATACCGTCGCACACGTCGTTCTCATGCGAGTATTCCAGGGGCTCGGCGCGAGTCTCCTCTGGATCACCGGCTCGACCGTGATCGGCGAGATCAGTCCCGAGGACAGCCGCGGCCAGTGGCTGGGTACCTACAATCAGGTCGGTGCCTTCTCCAGCCTCGCCGGCGACGTGGCGGGCGGCATCCTGCTCGCGACCAGCGGATTCACCCTCACGTACGGCGTCCTCGCGGGCGTGACCGTCGTCGCGAGTATCGGCGTCCTCCTCTTTCTCCGGGACAACCCCGGCGGACAGGCCGACCCCGAGGAGTCGACGGGCGTCGAGACACTCCGACTGCTCCTGGGACGGACGGCCATCCGCGCGCTGGTCGTCTTCCGCCTCGTGTTCAGTTTCGGCAAGATGGCCGTGATCCTCTTTCTCCCCATCTACGCGCGGACCGCCTTCGGGATGAGTCCGATACTGGTCGGCGGGATCCTCGCCGGCGGGAAACTCACCAAGTCGCTGACCCAGGGGCTGGTCGGGTCCTACACCGACGCCTGGGGTCACGAACACTACTTCGTCTTCGTCGGGGCACTGCTCTACGCCGTCGGTGCCGCGTCGATCCCCCTCGCCGAGTACGCGGCGGGCGTGTTCGCGCCGTATACGGTCCGCGTGGCCGGGCTGGCGACGACGCTCCCGCCAGCCTTCTTCCCGCTGTTCGGCGCGTTCGCGGTCTGTGGGGTCGCGGACAGCCTCCGACTCCCGGCGAGCATGGCACTGTTCGTCGAGGAGGGCGAGCACTTCGACGCCGTGGCGGGCAGTCTCTCCCTGCGGTCGATCGCCTGGAAGGTCGGACAGGTCGTCGGACCCATCACGGTCGGCGCGCTCTGGGACGCGACGGACGTGTTCACCGCGTTCGCCGCCGTCGGCGGGTTCATCGTCGTCGCGGCGGTCGCGTTCCTCTCGCTGTACCGCGTCGAACCCGCCCCCGAATCGACCCCGACACCCGGCGACTGAGTGACGTGACAGACCCCCGGTAGTACCACGAGTATGGGATGCGTTGGCACAATGGTTTAGTAGGCCCCGTCCCCACATTTGGGTATGAGCCTCACCCCGCTCGACGAGTCGGACAGGAAGCCACGTGAGGGTGGGCCGTCGACCGACGACGGGAGCGAAACCGGTGGTCTGGGGATCCTGGGTCGTGTGCGAGACGTACTCGGGCGCGTCGCGGCCGCGCTGACAGGCGGTTCAGGCGGTTCAGAACCGCGGGAGACGACTGTCGAAACACGCGAGAACGACGGGACGGGCGGGCTGGGACGGCGCGACCACGCCCCCGTAGCGCGGTCGCGTTCGGGGTCGGACGCGCGGGCCGCCGAGCGGTCGCTCACGTGGACCGGCAACCCGAGCGGAGACCCGCCAGAACCGGACGAGCAGGTAGACCGCCCGGAACTCGTCGTCAGCTGGGACGACCGCGGACTGACTCTCTCCGAAGCCGGCGACGCCAGCGCGGCGATCTCCTCGGACACCTGGACCGACATCGAACGGTGACCGAGGTGGGCGACGGGCGGGCGCCTTCTCTCTCGGTTCACTCCTGACTCTCGAAACGACCAGCCCGGGCTCTCACGTCGCCGCGACTGTATGCCGTCGGCTCTCGCGTCCCGCAGCCACACGCGTCGGCACCGTCACCCGGTCACCGCGTCCGGGTCGGGCAGTTCCGACATCCCGCCGGGTCTCGTCGTCGAGGCTGCTGCGACGGCGTTGGCCCGCGCCAGGACGCGCTCCAGGTCGCGTTCGCCGTCGGCCAGCGCCGCGACGACACCCGCCGTGAAGGCGTCGCCCGCACCGGTCGTATCGACGGCGTCGACAGTGTAGCCGCCGTGACTGGCCGTCTCCGGCCCCCAGGGTGCGTCGGTCGAGGCTGAAGCCGCAGAGCCCGCCTCCCCCACCGTCCGGAAGACGGTGTGGACGCCGAGGTCGTGGAGTTCCCCGGACAGTTCCCCGGGGTCGGCGGCGAAGCCGGCAGGTGTCAGGTCCCCGGGCGTCGTCTTGACCACGTCGACCAGCGGGAGGAACCGGCGGACCTGCGTCTCGAAGTCGGCGTCCGGCCAGAGTTCGGGTCGGGCGTTCGGGTCGAAGACCACGGTACAGTCGTGCTCGCCGGCCCGTTCGGCGAGGTCGAACACCGCCGACCGCGACGGGTCGCTCGCCAGGAGGACGCCACCGAGGACGACCCACTCGACCGATTCGAGCGTGTCGTCGGGGACGCGGCCGGACTGGAGTCGCGTGTCGGCGGTGCCGTCCCGGTAGAAGGTAAACCGCGGGTCCCCGTCAGTGTCGGAACCCGGTTCGGAATCAGACCCGGGAGCCTCGCTGACGAAGGCGAGGGTCGTCTTCGCCCCGGTGTCGCGTTCGACGAACCGGTCGGGTACGCCGCGGTCGGCGAGCGTCTCGACGAGGAACTCGCCGAACGGGTCGGCGCCGACGCGGGTCCAGAACCAGGGTCGTTCGCCCAGCTGGGCGAGTCGGACGGCGACGTTGGCGGGCGCGCCGCCGGGATGTCGGGAGAACCGCTCGACCGCCGCGAGCGGGGCCCCGGAGTCGGGGAGGAAGTCGACCAGCGTCTCGCCGGCGACGAGGACCGTCGGCGTCACTCGTCCTGGCCGACGCGGAGCACCTGCACGAGCGAGTAGACGGGGACGCCGTCGAGACTCTCCACGCCGCGCTTGTCCGTGAGGACGGCACACGCGACGGGGTTGCCACCGCGCTCGCGGACGGCGGTGATCGTCTCTTTCATCGTCGTCCCACTGGTGATCGTGTCGTCGACGAGGTAGCAGTCGCGGCCGCGGATCTCCGCGAAGTTCCGGGAGAACGACCCCGAGAGCTCCTGGTCGTCGCTGTCGTCCCACTGGTGTTTGCTCGGGGCGTACGTGCCCAGGTCTGTGTCGAGTTCGCGGGCGACGCAGGTGGCGATGGGCGCACCGGCCTTCTCGATCCCGATGGTGAGGTCGACGTCCTGGCCCTGTTTCGAGAGGAGATCCGCGGTGGCGGCGCTGACGTGTGTCAGGCGGGCGCTGTCGCGGCCGATAGCCGACCAGTCGACGTGGATGTCGTCGAGTCCGCCGTCGCCGCTCCGTTCGGTCGTGTTGACCGGCTCGGCGCCGGCCCGCTCGACCAGCCACGAGGCCGTCTCCTTCGAGACGTTCAGTTCGTCGGCGATCTCCCCCTTCGAGAGCCCACCCTCCGCGAGCTCGGCCGCGCTGTCGATCAGGTCGTCGATGTTCTTCATATCCCCCTCTTGGCCCCGGGGGATCATTATGCCATCGGACTGTTCGACCCCGAGAACGCGGCACGATGGCACGAGGGGACAGGTCTGTTCGGTGGCCGCCGGGACGGGGCGGAGCGGGTCGAGCGAGGGGTGCAGGGTGGGGTACACCCGACACTCGCCGCGGACCGAAACACCGATTTACCGGCGGCGTCGCCGATCAGAAGACATGAGTGACGAACGGACACCACGCATCGGAATCGTCGGCTGTGGAAACATCGGACGCCGCCACGCCCAGCTTCTGCAGGGGCAGGGCATCCCCGTCGCCGGCGGGGCCGACATCGCCCCGGAGGCACGCGACCGGTTCGGCGGCGAGTTCGGCGTCCCCACCTTCGAGGACCACGGGAGTCTCTACGCCGAGTCCGACGCCGTCGTCGTGACGACGCCCAACCGCTATCACGAACAGCCGGTCGTCGACGCGCTCGAAGCCGGCCTGGACGTCCTCGTCGAGAAACCGCTGGCCAACGACGCCGAGAGCGCCGAGCGGATCGCCGCCGCGGCACGGGACGCCGAGGGCTTTTGCATGGTCGGGTTCCACACACGCTTCGAGAGCGACGTCGAGGTGCTGACGGACTACCGCGAGGCGGGACGGTTCGGCGACGTCGACCACGTCGAGGCGAGTTACATCCGTCGCCGTGGGGTACCGGGTCGGGGGTCGTGGTTCACGCGGAAAGAGGTCGCGGGCGGCGGGGCGCTCATCGACATCGGCGTCCACGCTCTGGACCTCTCGCTGTACCTGCTCGGCTACCCCGAGGTCGAGGAGGTAACGGGCGTGACGCGCTCGCAGTTCGGCGACAGCGAGGACTACACCTACCTCTCGATGTGGGGGGACGACCAGGGCGCCGAGGGGTTCGACGTCGAGGACTCCGCGTCGGCGTTCATCCGCTGTGCGGGCGGCAAGACGGTCTCCCTGGAGGTCGCGTGGGCGACGAACCGACCCGCCGCCCAGGAGTACGTCCTCCGCGGGACCGGGGCCGGCGCGACCTTCGACAAGGGGGCGGGCGAGTTGACCATCCACGAGACCAGCACGGAGGGCGGTGGCCACATGTCAGACGCGGCGGTCGAGACGGACGACCGCGATGCCCACGCCGCCGAACAGGCCTACTTCGTCGACCACGTCGCCGAGGGGACCGAGCCCACGCGGAACACGGTCGAACAGGGACTGACCGTCCAGCGGGTGCTCGACGCGATCTACGAGGCCGACGAGACCGGCAGCGCGGTCAGTATCGACGGCTGACGCTCTCCGGAACCCTGCCGAATCGGGTCACGAGACCCGCCGAGCGCGGGTGATGGCGACGTTGACGGGAAGGGACAGACTGATTTGGTCGCTCACTGAATAGGCGAGCACATGGCCGACGACGAGCTTCTGGACTCGCTGGAATCCGTCTCGCGGCAGTTCGACTTCGGTGAGTACGAGGCGACGGCGTATCTGACGATCCTCGAACACGGGGAGCTGACGGCGTCGGAACTCTCCGAGCGGACGGACATCCCCCAGCCGCGGGTCTACGACACGGTCCGCAGCCTCAACGACATCGGGCTGGTCGAACTCCAGGAGTCGCGTCCGATGAAGGTGCTGGCGATCGACCCCGAGGAGGCCTTCGGCGACCTGACGGCGTCGCTGGACGACCTCGTCGCGAACCTCTCGCGGACCTACACCGAACCCGCCCGAAACGTCGAGACTGTCTCGCTCGTCAAGTCGCGACCGACGATACTGCGATACCTCTCCGACGTCATCGACGCGGCCGAGTACGAACTGATGCTCTCGCTGACGCCGGACCTGCTGGCGCGCTTCGAGGACCGCCTCCGGGAGAAACGCGAGGAGGGCGTCGCGACCGAGATACTCATCTCGCCGGCCGCGGAAGCACCGGGTCCGGAGAGCTACGATTACCGTGCCGTCGCCAACAGAGTCCGGGGACGCCGCGGTGTGACGACGCCGGTCGTCGCGGTCGCCGACGGGCGCTACTCGCTGTACGCCACCCGCGAGAGCCTCCGTGACGACAACGACCGCTACGGCGTCATCTTCGACCGCTCGGAACTCGGGTTCATGGTGTCGATGTACCTGAACCTCGTGCTGTGGTCGACGGCCGACACGATCCTCGGTGAGAACGGCTCTATCACCTTCCCGCGCCGCTACGGGACGATCCGGCGGGCGGTCGCGGACCTGGAGGAACTCTCGGGGGAGTTCACCGCCCGCATCGAGGGTCGCGACGTCGTCACCGGGGACCGACGGACCGTCGAGGGCGAGGTCGTCGAAGTGACGAGCAGTCCCGCACGCGAGGAGGCGTCGTTCGTCGTCGAGACGGAGAGCGGCCGCGTCACTGTCGGTGGGCAGGTCGCAGCGTACGAAGACATCGAGGCGCTCGACATCCGCATCGACCGCGCGGACCGGTCCGACGAGGACTGAGGGTCCCCCCGTCGCCCCCGGGTCCGGCCGCCGGACCGACCGTCGGCACGTCGACTGTGCGTCGCGTGGGTGGCCAGGTCCTGATATCGCCAGCGGGAACCTCGGCATCCCGTTTCGGACCGCACCCGATTCTGTGGCCTTCACAGGTATAAAACCTGAACTTTCCCGTTCGCAGTAATTCCAGCCCTGTCAGAGATTTCCGGAAAACCGAAGTGGTTCCGATACATATGGAATCCGATAATGTGCTGTCGAACGACGCGGCGGGGGACGCCGGCGGAGGTGAGACGGTGACTGGCGGGTCGGTCTTCCGTGACGTACTCGGGTCGTCGGTCAAGACGGACGTGTTGCTGTCGGTCGCGGCAGTTCCCAGCGAGACGGACGAACTGATCGAGTCGATCGACGCCAGCGAGTCGGCGATATACAACGCACTGGGGGACCTGGAACGGCGCGGGCTCGTTCGAACCGTGGACGACCGGCGGGCGGTCACCGGTAGCGGACAGCTGGTGGCGGATCTGCTCGAACAACAGGAGAACCTCTGTCGGTTGCTCGCCGACGACTACTGGGAGACACACGACGTCGGCGCGCTCCCGCGGCGGTTCAGGCTCCGGCTGACCGAACTCGCCGAGGCCGACGTGTTCCGAGCGCCGGACACGGACCCACACGCCGCCGTTCGGGAGGTCGCCGAGCGCGTGGACGACAGCGAGTCACGTCTCGACATCGTGACGCCGATCTACCAGGCCGAATACGAGATGGTCATGCCGGACCGGGAAGGCGCGCGCCTCGTCATCGACAGGACCGTCGTCGAGGAGTCGTTCGACCGCGTGGGCTCCATCGAGGAGGCCCGCATCTTCGAGGAGACGGAAGTCAGGTTACTGGACGTCGACGTCGGTATCGCCATCGCGGACGACCACCTCATGGTGTCGTTGCCGACCGTCGACGGCCAGTACGACTCCCGGACCGAAGTGTTCGCGACCGACGACCGCGCGCTCGCCTGGGGTCGTGACCTCTACGAATACTACTGGGAACGGGCCACGCCATCCGACGAGTTCGTCGACGCCTACGAGTGGTAACGACCCGGAGAGCTGTCGGGCCGGCTATCGGGAGAGGCGAGCGACTCCCGCCACCGAATCGGGGGCGAGTGCCCGTGCTTTCTGTCGGATGCGCGAGGAGAGCACCAGGAGGACGACGGTGTAGACGGCGGCGCCGACGACCACGAGTGCGACGGTGACGAAGTGACCGCCGGGCGCCACCGATTCGAGGGCGTAGACGACGCCGAACATCACGACCGCAGCGACGGTCTGTCTGGCGATCTCCCCGACCGGGACCGACGGTCGGCCGACGAGGCTGGAGATGGCGTAGTAACTCGCGGCGAGCGTCACGCCGCCGGAGACCAGCGTCGCGACCGCCGCACCGTACCAGCCGAAGCGATAGATCAGCAGGAAGTTGAGTGCGACGTTGACGACGACGAACAGCAGGTCGATTCGCATGACGATGTCGGGACGGTCGACCGCCTTGATCACGGAGATGATCTGGGAGGCGTAGGCGTCCAGGATCCGGGCGAGGACGAGGATAACGAGGATAGTCGCGCCCTGAGTGAACTCGGACTCGTAGATACGCAACAGGTCGCTCCCGATAGCGACCGAGCCGAAGAGCCCGGGGATGAGAAAGAGACCGGTGAACAGCAGCCCCTCGTCGAGGTAGTGTTTGACCCGTTCGGTCTGCCCGTCGGTGCTGATGTCGCTGATCTCGGGGAACAGCGTCGAGCTGACGGAGTTCGAGACGACGACGAGAAAGGAGGCGAGCGTCCAGGCGACCTTGTAGACGCCGACGAGGGACTGGGCGACGAACAGTCCGAGCACGATGGTGTCCATCCAGTTGAACGCGTTACCCTTGAGTCCGCCCGACCAGCCGTGGCGCGCGTAGTCGACGAGTCGCCGGAAGTGTGACCGGTCGGGGATCGCCGGGCGCAGGTCGACGAAGTAGAGCCCGAGCGCGGCACTGACCACGAGCGCGATCGCGTGGCCGACGAACAGCCCCGCGATCCTGTACCCGAGTACGAGGAAGGCGACCTGTGCGACGGTCCGCAACACCCGTTCGACGAACCGCAGCCACCCGGCTTCGGCCACCTTCTTCTCCCCGTGGAGCGTGTCCCGGAGCGTGTTGAAGACGCCGTTTGTCACCAGGACGAGCGCGACGAACGGCGCGACGGGCGCACCGACGAACGTCTCGACCGGCCCGGAAAAGAGGAGGACGAGGGCCGCAGGAACCACGACGGAGGTCAGGTTCAGGACGACGCCCGAGGTGAAGTACTCGTCGCGGTCGACGCCCTCGCTGACGCGTTTTTTCAGCGCCTCCTGGAACCCCGAGAGCGGGACGTTGAACCAGACGACCAGGGACATCCCCAGGGCGTAGGCGCCGACGCCGTCCGCACCCAGCACCCGGGCGATGGCGAACGTCGCGACGAAGCCCGAAGCGGACACCGCCACCTGCGAGAGGAAGTGAAGCGCCGCCGTGCGACCGAGTTTCAGACCCATAGTGTCCCGAGAGCAGTCGGGAGATACACAGACCCGACCGGATTACCGGGGGTTCGCCCCGTCCGTTCATAAGTCTCGTGGGACGACGCTGGACCCGCCGAACGGCGTTCGACGGAATAGCAGAGCTTATTTCCACGCTGGCAGTCTGGTCGAGTATCCGATGCTACCGGACCGGTACACCGTCGGGAACGTCAAGCGGGCGCTGAACAACCCGAAGCTGCTGGTCGAGGAGCTCGGGCGGTTGCCCTTCACGGCGCACGCGATGGTCCAGAACGGGTACGCCAGTCTCAACGGCTACGGCGAGGGCGACGCCGTCATGCTGATGGAGGAAGACTGGGACAACCTGGTCGTCATCGACGCGTGCCGGGCCGACCTCTTCGAGGAGACGATCGACACGAGTCGCTACGACGGGTACAGGCGCGTCGTCTCCATCGACAGCAACACTACCCCCTGGAGCATCAAGAACTTCAAGGGGAAGGAACTCGGCGACACCGTGTTCGTGACGGGGAACCCCGCCACCTCGAAGACGGTGCCCGACGACTTCCACGAGTTCGTCGAGGTGTGGACCGACCCCGACGCCCACGACGCCAACTCCTACACCGTCCCGCCGGACCCGGTCTGTGCGGCGACGCGGGAGGCCGTCGAGGAGTACCCCGACAAGCGGATCGTCGTCCACCTCGTCCAGCCACACGCCCCCTTCGTCCCGCGACCGGACCTCGTCTACCGTACCTACTGGTCGGAGGCCGACCGCGTGGGCGTCGACGTCGGCGAACCCGACACCGACCCGCCGAACAACGTCTGGGAGGCACTGGAGCTGGGCATGGTCGACCGGGAGGACGTCTGGGAGGGCTACCGCGAGAACCTCGAATACGTGATGGAACACGTCCACGACCTGCTCCCGGACCTGCCGGGCAAGACCGTCGTCACGTCCGACCACGGCAACATGCTCGGCGAGCGGACGGTGTCGGGCCGGCGCGTCTACGGCCATCCCGGGGGGATTCGCACTCGCGCGCTCGTGGAAGTTCCGTGGGCCGTCGTCCAGCACGGCGAGCGCAAGACGATCCGCGACGGCGGCGTCCACTCCGAGGGGTCGATGGAATCGGAGATCATCGACCAGCGACTGGCGGCACTCGGCTACGTCGACGAGTGACGCGAGCGCTCGACTCCGTCGACGAGTAACGCGAGTGCTCGACTCCATCGACGAGTAACGCGAGCGCTCGACTCCATCGACGAGTAACGCGGTGACGCGGTACCGACCGCGACCGCCCATCGGTATCCATTTAGTCGTCGGCCCCGGGATAGCCGCTATGGCGTCGAACGTCCTCCTCGTCGTCCTGGACAGCGTCCGGGCCAGGAACGTCTCCCTGGGCGGATATCCCACGGACACGACGCCGTTCTGTTCGGAGTTCGCCGAGCGGGCGACCACCTACACCCAGGCCCGCTCGCCGGGCGCGAAGAGCCTCACGAGTCACACGAGCATCTTCACGGGGCTGGACGTCGAGCGACACAACATCACCTCCGCGGACGACCGGCTCGAACCCGGCTTCTCGGTCTTCGAAGGCCTCCGCGAGGAGGGGTACGCCACCGGCGTCTTCTCGGAGAACACCTGGGTCACCGACGTCGAGGTGGGGCTCAAGGACGGCTTCGACACGGTGGAGGGTCCCAGAAACATCCCGTTCCCGGACGCGGCCGACCCGAAGTCCTTCGTCGCCGAGGCGGGACGGGGCCAGTACGTCGAGTACCTCAGGGCGAGTCTCGGCGGCCCGAAGCCGGCCAGGTCCATCCTGAACGGGCTCGCGACGAAACTCGCCTGGGACTACCCCTGGCTGTTGCCCGACTCGCTACAGGCCAGCACCGCCGCCGACGTCTACGCCGACCTCTTCCTGGACTGGGAGCGCGAACAGTCCGGACCGTGGGCGGCCTGCATCAACTTCATGGACGCCCACATCCCCTACGAACCCGTCGACGCGTTCGACCGCTGGGGCGGCCCCGAGGCTCGCGAGATACAGGACGAACTCCGGGACCTCAAGTGGGTGTTCCTCGGGGGCCAGGAGCCGTGGTGGAAACGCCGGGCGCTCGAAGGGCTCTACGACGGTGCGATCGCCCAGATGGACGCCCAGTTGCGCCGGATCGTCGAGACGCTCGACGAACGGGACGTGCTCGACGACACACTGGTCGTGATCACGAGCGACCACGGCGAGGGGTTCGGCGAACCGAGCGAAATCCGCGACGTCAGGGTCGCCGAACACGGCGTCGCTATCGACGACGTCGTCACGCACGTCCCCCTGCTGGTCAAGTACCCCGGCCAGACCGAGGCCGGGACGATTTCCGAACCCGCGACCCTGACCCGGTTCCCCGACGCCGCACGCGCTGCCGCCGACGGCGAGGCCGAACCGGGGAGTTTCGTCCCCGAAGGGCCGGTGCTTGTCTCGGCGGTCGGACTCAACGAGGCGCTGCGAGGCCGGGCGGCCGACTACATCGACGACTTCGAGCCGTTCACCGCCACGGGACGTGCCGTGCTCCGGGTCGAAGACGGTGACGTCGTCAAAGATATCACCTGGCGGGACCGCGCCCGGCGATTCGTCGTCCGTGACGCACAGACGAGTTATCGTGTCGAGGCCCCCGAGGCGGCGATACGGTCACGCGTCGAGTCCGCCTTCGAGGACGTCACCGACGCTGGCGTGCGCACCGGCGGCGCGGGCGTCGAGGGGACGAGCGACGCGACTCGCAAGCGCCTCGAAGACCTCGGATACGTTTAAGCTGGCTTCGCTCGCGTGAACTTCGACGAAGAACGGGGTCGAATCCGAAAACCGCTTCAGGGCCAGTCGTCCCGGGTATCGTCGCCAGCGTCGTCTTCGGGTTCCTCGGGTTCGCCGAGTTCCCAGTCGGCGGCTGCGGCGGCGTCCTCGACGTCGAGAAACTCCCAGTCGACGTCGTCGGCGAGTTCGGCGTCCTCTCCGTCGACGCCGACGAAGACGTGGCGTTCGGTGCCGAACTGGGCCCTGACGTTCTCCAGACTCTCGGCGCGCGAGCGGGGGCCCGAGAAGAAGTCCTGGCGGATACGGTGTTTGCGCGTGAAGTTCGTCACGACGTAGGTGGGGTCTTCGGAGACGACGCCGACGTACTCGCTCCACTGGCGGGCGTCCTGGAACACCCGGTCGGGGTAGGCGAGTCGCTGTAGCGCGTCCAGGTCGAACGCGAGCGTCATGTCCGTGCTGCCGCCGCTGTCCATGCCCGTCCGTCAGTCAGGGCCGGAAAAAACGCCTTCGATCGACCGGCTCGCTCCCGTGCAGTCGGCATCGTCCCAAGGACGACGTCGTCTCCTCGGCGCACGGGTCGCTTGTCCGGGCCCACGAGCGGCCAGACGTCGAACCGGCGGTGTTCGAACGTCGCACGCTAATACCGGAGGTAGTCACGCTTGGCCCCGTGGACTGCACGCTCGAAGGAATCGCCGTCGTCGAGGCGCTCGCGGACCCGGTCGAGGCTCGATATCGCCCTCGACAAACTCGAACGGAACGTACTCGACCACAAGAGCAAGCGGTCGGACGAGCGACACCGCGCACGCGTCCTGCAGAGACTGGAGCGGCTGTGACCGGCCGTCCGAAACGTCACTCGAAGTCGGCGGGCCCCGGTCCTGGGCGGTGAACGCCCGGTCCCCGGGACCTGCAAGCACCACCGATTCCTCCGTGCTGTGCCAGTCACACACATGGACACAGGAGCCTCGCCGGCGGAGACGGAAGGGATCCGGGAACGCGTCACCCTCTGGTTTCTCCTCGAGGGGAACCGGTTCGGTGTCGCCGGGCTGATCGTCGCCGCCGTCCTGGCGGTGGTCGCGGCGCTCGTCGGTGCCGAACTGGTGGCCGTGGGGCCCAGGAGTTCGGCAGCGACGGTCTTCGCGAGCGGGCTCGTCTCCGGCGTCGTGACGCTCGTGACGATCGCCGTCTCGATCAACCAGTTCATCCTCTCGCGGGTGTTCGGGACGCCCGACACGCTCGCCGACCGCCTGGAGGGGACCCAGGACCTCCGGGAGACCGTCGAGGAACTCGCAGGGGAGCCGACGAGCCCGAACGACCCCGCCGCTTTCCTGTCGATGATCGGGACGACCCTTCAGGACCGCGCGACCACGATCGAAGAGGCACTCGGCGACGGCCCGACGGACCCGCCCGAGGAGGTGACGACAGTGATGGAGAACGTCCGCGACTACGGCGAGAGCATCGACGACAATCTCGAAGAACAGGACGATATCGTTGACGTGCTCGACGTCATCCTCGGCACCGAGTACGCAGAGAACATGACCGCCGTGCGCCACCTCCGGAACGCACACGCGTCGGAACTGCCCCACGACGCGCGAGAAGACCTCGACGGCCTCGCCGACCTGCTCGAATCGGTCGCGGTCGCGCGACAGTTCTTCAAGACGCTCTCGCTGCAACAGGACTTCGCCCGACTCTCGCGCATCGTCGTCTACACCGGCCTGATCGCTCTCCTGACGTCGATCTCCCTCGCGCTGGTCTACCGGACGAACACTGCGACGATCGGGGCGCCGTGGCTCGCCGTCGTCGTGACGCTGGGGATCGGCGTCATCGTCTCCCCGTTCGCGGCGTTCGTCTCCTACATCCTGCGTGCGGCGACGATCGCCCGTCGCACCGTCTCGGTCGGGCCGTTCATCCCACCGGAAAAGCGGTGATAGAGCGGTCGACGATGAAACCGGGATTCGCCACGACCTACCGCCGGTACTGCAGATAGACCTTCTCGTCGGTGACCGCCTCGACCGCGACGTCCCGGAGCGAGTACTCCGTCCCGTCGGTGTCGTCCCAGCCGAGTTTGGCCACGAACTGTTCGGTGAGCGCGGGGTCGGGGTCGACGTACAGGGTACCGCCTTCGACGGCCGTGACGATACCGACGTCTTCGCCCGCCGCGTCGATCACGTCGTTGCCCACCACGTCTTCGGACAGAGTTGATGACATCGTAGGACTATATCCGTCCGAGAGGGCGTCCCCTCTCTGCTTGCAGAGGCAGGCCCACGGGAGACCGGTCGAGGGCTACAGAAGTCGAAACGGGGGGAGACGAAACGGGAGAAGTCGAAACGGGGGGAGACGAAACGGGAGAAGTCGAAACGGGGGGAGGCGAAACGGGAGACGCCTCACTCGGCAGCCGGCGCGAGGGCCTCGAGTTCGTCCATGTCGATGTCCTCGGCCAGCAGTTTGTCGGCGTGGTCACCGACGTCGCGTTCCTCGCGGATGAGCTTCTTGAGCTTGGACTGCTGGGAGAGGTCGCCGATGAGGACGCCGCCGACGATCTTGCCGTCCTTGAGCGCGATCTTGCGCCACTCGGTGTCGCTGTACTTCCGACTGACGTCCTCGTCGCCCTCCGTCGGGTGACCAAAGGAGAGGAACGGGAAGTCGAAGTGCGTGATGGAGTACGAGGACACCCAGCGGAACTCCTCGGGTTCGTCGGTCACGCCGCCGGCTTCGAGGTCCCGCACCATGTTCGTCCCGGCGGTCGAGCCCTGCTCTTTCGCCGAGCCCCAGGCACCGTTCTCGTTGTGTTCGCCGAGGATAGTGTCGTAGAACCAGGTGATGTCGCCCGCGGCGTAGACGTCCTCGACGTTCGTCCGCATGAACTCGTCGGTGTGGATGCCGTGGTAGTCCGTCTCGACCGGCGTGTCGTGGAGGAACTCGGTGTTGAAATCGAGGCCGATGGCGACGCCGGCGAAGTCACCCTCGAAGCGCTCGCCGTTGGGGTCGACCGCGGCGACGACGTTGCCCTCCTCGTCGGTCTCGAAGCGGTCGACGCCGGAGTCGAAGACCGGCGTGACGCCCTTCTCGCGCATGGCGTCGTGGAGGATCTCCGCTCCCTCGGGGTCGAGCGCGTAGCGCCACCAGCACTCGCCGCGCATCAGGTAGTTGGCTTCGAGCCCCTGCGCACCGCAGATAGCCGCCAGATCGATACCCAGGAGGCCGGCACCGACGATGATCCCCCTCTCGGCGGACTCGGCGTGTTCGCGGATCGCGCGCGCGTCCTGGAACGTCCAGAAGTGGTGGATACCCTCGGCGTCGGCGTTCTCGATGCCGTAACTCGCGAGGCTGTTGGGCGTCCCGCCCGTGGCGACCAGCAGCTTGTCGTACTCGTAGACGTCGCCGCTGTGTGTCTGGATCTCGTTGTTCTCCGTGTCCACGCCCTTGACGTGGGTGTCGAGTTCGAGGTCGATGTCTCGCTCCTCGTACCACCCTGGTTCGTGGATAGAGATCGGTGCCTCCGGGAGTTTCCCCTTGGCGAACTCCTTGATCAGAATGCGGTTATACAGGGCCTCCCCCTCATCGGTGATGACGGTGATGTCGGCGTCCGGGTCCGCTTCCCGGATCGTCTCCGCCGCCGAACTCCCGGCGATCCCGTCACCGATGATGACGTGGGAATGACTCATGTACGGACAGTTTGCAACCGTGGTTAATGTGGATTGCTATCTGTCCATGTCGATCGTTGACAACCATCGTATTAGGTCTACTTACAATATCGAGGACCACAGACGACCGTCCGGTCGCGAGTTGTGCCCGGGTCGAGCGGGACGTTCAAGGGGATTCAGTCCCGACTCCCGGGTATGAAGATCCGCCAGAACGTCCGCCACTGGGCCTCGAAGCAGGCGCTGACGATGCCGGTCGTGGGCGACCGGATGAACGACTGGCTCGTCGACAAGCACACGGATATCTTCGCCGGGAAGGCCGACCCCGAGCGCGCCGACGAGCGCCGCGACCACCTCGACGACTTCTTCGACGCCACGATGGACACCTACGTCACCGCCCTCGAGGCCGGATTCACCGAAGCCGAGGCACGCGAGATCACCCACATCCAGGCCAACTTCGACTTCTACAACCACGGCTGGACCGAGATGATGGAGTTCCCCAGCGACGAACTGGAGGACCACTACGAGCGCTATCGCGACTTCTTCGAACGCCACGACATCACCATCGACGACCCGCTGGGCGCGTTCACGCCAGCCGAGGGAGTCGACGAAGCACCCTCGACGCCGGAGAGACTCGACGACCCCGAACATCCCCACGCGGTCGGCGGGTTCGCCGACGACGTCTACGTCGAGACCGAAGACGGTGAGGTCGTGATCGGGGGTACCGAGGAACCGGAAGGCGTGAGCGTCGAGCGCGCGCCCGGTGTCGACGCGAACGACGTCGACGAAGTCGAATCCTGACGCGCCGAAGCTAGCGCTCCACTTCGAACAGGACAACACACTCGATGCGGTCGCCTCCTTCACTCTCGTCTCGTCCCGTGATCGCGAACGCGTGGACGCCGTCGTCGAGGTCGGTCGTGACCGTCTGTTCGTTCTCGGCCATCGCGGACCCCTGCTGTTCGACGCTCAACTGCCAGGTGTAGGTCTCCCCGTCTTCGACCGTCACCCACGGTTCCACGTAGGTGTCGGGGGCGACGTGGGTCCAGCCGTCGTCGGTCCGGCGTTTGATCGCCCACGAGTGGGGGTTCAGCCCGAACGGGTCACCGGTCTCGTTGTGTAGAGTGAACTGGATCGTCTCGACGCTGCCGTCGCCGGTGGTCGGCGCGAAGACCGCTCGCGAGGGCTCGACCCAGATGCTTCCGTAGTCGAGCGTGTGATAGCAGACCGTCCGGTCCGTCTCGGAGAACGACGGACAGGGCTCGTCGGCGAACCGCCCGTCCGGCCAGCCCGTGCCGGGCGTCGCGGTGCCGTTCGAGTCTGTCGGTTCGGTGGTCGACGGTCGGTCGGTATCTGTCGGTTCGTCCGCATCCGTCGGTTCGTCTGTATCGGTGGGTTCGTCCGTCACGTCTGGGTCTCCGGAGCCGTCGGTCGGGGTCGATCCCGTTCCCGGGCGGGCGACACAGCCGGTGGTCGCGACTATCGAGCCACCGAGGGCCGCGAGGACGGTTCGGCGCTTCATACTCGTTCAGAGGGTCCCCCCGAGAACGGGTGTTTCGGTGGTTCAATCGGCTGTTTGACGCTAGTCCACTGATACGGACGGCCCGGCTGCCGGCACGACTGTCGACGGGAAACTCTCAACCGCTCCTCGCCAGGAACCGTCGCCCGAGGAGTGCGAGAACCACGGCCTGATAGCCGACGCCGACCGCGAGCGACACTGGGAGCGAACCCGGTTGCCCGGTCGCCGTGACGAGTCCGAGCGCGGCCCAGTACGCCGGGAAGACGCCCGCGAGGTGCTGGACTGGGGCCGGGACGACCGCGATGACCGCGACCGGAACCATCACGAGAAAACCCAGGAACTTGCTGACGGCGATGCCCTCGATGGTGTTCGCGGCGAGTCCCGAGAGAAAGAGCGCGGTGACGGCGCCGTACAGCGCCGCGACCGCGGAGACGGCGACCAGCGCAGGGAGCGGGACGGTCACGAGCCCCAGGAGCGGGACGATCACCAGCGCGGCGACGAAGGACACGACGACCGTGACCCCCAGCCGGTAGGCGAGATAGCCCCGGCCCGTCAGCGGCGTCAGCCGGACGGCCGTGAACGTCCCCTGCTCGCGGTCTTCGAGAATCAGGAACCCCACCGCAAAGCCGATTATCGACGGCCCGAACAGCGCGAACCCCGCGACGACTTCGGGGTAGTAAGCGCCCAGGTCCAGCCGTCCGGCGAGCGCGTCGTTCGCGTAGGGGACGATGTATCGGCCAGCGGCGCCCAGCAGGACGGGCGCGAGCCCGATGTAGACGAGCAACGGGTCACGGACCCAGTTCTTGAGGTCGGCGACGGCGAGCGAGAGGACGGGGCCGTATTCCCCGCCGAGGCGACTCCCGACGGGCGGGCGGTCACTCCCCGACTGGTCGAGGCCGGCGACGACGTGTCGCTCGAACGAGCGCCGGGCCGCGACGGCCGCGACGCCGATCGCGACGACGAGGTAGCCGACCGCGTAGGAGAGTTCGACCGCCGGGACGGGCGCGAGGGCCGCCTCGAAGAGGACGAGAGACGGCTGGGCGGGCAGGAGATAGAAGAGTCGCGTCTCGACGACGCCAAGCAGTCCGAGCACCGGCGCGCCGAGGACGGTCATGTAGGCGAGTGCCGTCATGAAGTAGGCGTTTATCGAGTCGAACCGGGCGACGGCGACGAAGCCGACGAAGACGAACAGGACCGACGTGAGCGCGACGCCGCCGAGCAGCGGGACCCACCGAACGCCAGTGCCGTAGCCCAGCGCCGTGACGACAGTCGTCGCGACGAGTGCGAGCAGCGTGAGCGAGAGCGCCTTCGACCAGAGGTAGGCCCGCGTCGACAGCGGCGAGGTGACGAGCGCGCCGACGACTCCCTGCCCTTTCTCGAAGAGGACGAGCGCGGCGACGAAGTAGAAACCCAGGAAGCTCGGGTCCGAGAAGACGAGCAACTGGAGCGCTGTGTCGCGGGCGCTTCCCGCAGGAATCGAACGGAGGACGCCGACGAAGAGCACAGTGAGGACGGCGTAGACCGCGTAGAAGCCGTAGCGGTACTGGAGCCTGACGTCCCAGGGAACCATCGCGCGGACGCTCACGACGGTCGCCTCCCGGGTCCCGACGGGTCGTTCCCGGGTCGCGACCGGCCGTTCCCGGACCACAACCACCACAGCCGGTGACTCACGCCAGTTCCCTCCCGGTGACGTCGATGAAGACGTCCTCCAGCGAGGCGTCGGCCGAGTGGATCGCCTCGACGCCGTCGCCGTGGCTCCCGAGCAGGTCCCGGAAACCTCCGTCGCTCCCCAGCGTCGCGAGGTCGAACTCCGCAGTTTCGAGCGCGCCGTTCGCGCGGTACTCGACGCGGACGCGAGGATCGCCGTGGGTCCGTTTCAGCGTCGCCGGACTGTCCACGACCGGCAGGCGGCCGTCGACGATGAACGCCACGCGGTCACAGAGGTCGTCGGCGACGGCCATGTCGTGGGTCGTGAGGAAGACTGTCGTCCCTGCACGCTGGCGCTCGCGGACGAGTTCGCGTATCTTCCGGGAATTTCCCGGGTCGAGACCGTTGGTCGGCTCGTCGAGAAAGAGCAGTTCGGGGTCGTGCAACAGCGACCGCGCGACGTTGAGCCGGGTCTTCATTCCCTTCGAGTAGCGGTCGACGCGTCGGTCGGCGGCGTCCGCGAGTCCGACCCCGGCCAGCAACTCGTCGGGGTCGGCCGTCTCGGCCGCGTACAGCGACGCGAACAGGTCGAGGTTCTCGCGTCCGGTGAGTTTCAGGTAGTGGTTCGGCGACTCCGCGGAGATGCCGACGCGCTCGTAGTACTCGCCACCCCACTCGCGCACCTCCCGGCCGAACACCTCGACCGAACCCTCGTAGCCGTCGAGCAGTCCCGTGAGAACGTTCTGGGTCGTGCTCTTGCCGGCGCCGCTCGGCCCGAGGAAGCCGACGACCTCTCCGGGTTCGATGGCGAAAGAGACCTCCCGCACCGCGGCCGACTCGGCGTCCGGATACGTGTAGCTGAGGTCCTCGACTGCCACGATGGCGCCGTCGGTGTCCATACCCCCCGTTCGGATCAAAAACTCAAAAATATTTCGTTCTCTGATTCGTGAAGTCGCGAACGAGAAATCTACGATTCAAGTATTCGCGAGCCCTGGTGGTCCTATGCGCGGGTTCAGCGACGAAGATCGCGAGCGGATACGCGAGGGACTCAAAGAGAGCGGGCGGGAGCGGTTCGCCCAGTACGGGCTCGGGAAGACGACGATCGCCGAGCTCACCGAGCCCGTCGGGATCGGCACGAGTACGTTCTACCAGTTCTACGACTCCAAGGACGACCTCTACCGGGCGATACTCGAAGACGAGGAGGAGGCCATCGCCCAGCGGATCATGTCGCGGTCGTTCGAAGGGACCGACGACCCCCACGAGGCGATCACCGGCTTTCTGGAGGCAGCCTTCGAGGAGATCGAGACGAACCAGCTCGTCCAGCGGATACTGCTGGAGGACGAACTCGACAGACTCGAAGGACAGTATTCGGCCGAAGAGATGCGGGCCGAGCGCGAGCAGGAACTCTCCTTCATCCGCCCGTACGTCGAACAGTGGCAGGCCGAGGGGCAGATCCGTGAGGGAGACCCCGACGCCATCGCGGGGGTCGTCCGCGGCGTCGTCTTCCTGACGCTCCACCGGGACGACATCGGTGAGCACTACGAGGCCGTCCGGGACCTCCTGATCGAAGTCGTCGCGGACGGACTCGTGACGGAGTGAGCTTACTGACCGCCAGCGAGGTTACTCTCGCCCGTGATCAGGTCCGCACAGGCGTATCCGGCCTCGATTCCGCCGTTGAGCGACCGCTCGGGGTACTGGGCTTTCGAGGCCATGCCCGCGTAGTAGACTCCTTCGGCCACCTCGTCACCGAGGTCGTAGGGAACGACCATGTCGAGGTACCCCCGCTCGTAGACCGGTGCAGTCCGGGGATTGCGAGCGGTCTTTACCCAGTTGACCGAGTCCGGATCGAAGTGAGGGAAGAGATCCGCGATCCCCGCCTGCCAGTGAGCCTCGACTTCGTCGTCGTCCATGCCCCAGAGGTCCTCGGCCGGGTCCTGGATGTAACTCGCAGTGTAGTAGAGGTGTTCGCCGCCGTAGCGCTCGGCGGGCACGAAGTTCGTGTGCTCGATGAACACGCCGAAGGGCGCGTCGTCTTTGATGTTGAGCCAGTAGGTGTCCGTCAGCGACTCCTCCATGCTCCAGACCGAACACACCGTCCCCTGGAAGTCGATCTCGCAGGGATAGCCGGTCAGGTTTTCGAGGACGTTGGGCATCGCCGCGACGACGACCGCGTCCACGTCGTGTGTCTCGGACTCACCACCGCGCTCGACCGTCAGCGAGTCGACCGACCCGCCGCTGGTGTCGAGGTCGATCACGCGCGTACCGGTCTGGATGGTCTCCTCGCCGACAGTGTCGAGGAGCGCGTCGAGCAGTCGGCCGAACCCGCCGTCGAGGTAGCCCAGAATCTCGCCCTTGAGGAGGTCGCGCTCGCCCCGGAACTTCACACGGCCGAGCAGCCACGCCGCGGAGACGTCCTCCTTGCGCGTTCCGAACTTCGCGTCGAGTAGCGGTTCCCAGAACGACTCGTAGACGTGCCGGGTCGTGTGTTCGAGGAGGAACTCCTTGATCGGGACGTCCTCGTAGTCGGTGATGTCCTCGTAGGCGTCGAACTTCGGGACGCCCCCGCGGACGTCGATTTCGAGCACGAGCATGCCCAGCCGGAACTTGTCGTACAGCGAGAGGTGCGGGTAGGCGAGGATCTCCCAGGGCTTGTCCATCGGGTGGACGACCCCGTCGACGTAGTAGGCGTTGCTCATGTAGCGCCACTCCAGAGCCTCACCCAGGCCCAGTTCCTCGATGAGTTCGACGATGGTCTCCTCGGACTTCGAGAGGTGGTGGTAGAACGTCTCGATGGGGTCGCCGGCGGTCTCGTAGACGCGGGCCAGCCCGCCGATCTCCTCGCTGGCCTCGAAGACGCGCACGTCGTGACCCGCCGACTGCAGGCGGTGGGCCGCCGCCAGCCCGGCGACACCCCCACCGACCACGCCTATCATACACCGATTTCCGCCGTCGCCCGAAAAGCCCTTTCGCTGTCGGCCGGCCGGGCGAATCGACTCCTAGCCGACGCCTCGCGGCCGGGGGTCCGGTAGTCCGCTACCTTTTTGCCCGGGGTCCGGCAACTCTCGGACACATGGTGACGGTGCGGGCGCCGGCGACGAGCGCGAACCTGGGGAGTGGCTTCGACGTCTTCGGCGTGGCGCTGGACCGACCGGCCGACCTCGTCACGGTCTCCCGGGCCGCGGAGACGACCATCGAGGTGTCCGGCGCCGGCAGCGAGTTCATCCCGGAAGACCCCGAGGCCAATACCGTCGGGGCCGTCGCCGAGGCGCTCGACGCGCCCGCCCACATCGAGATCAACAAGGGCGTTCGCCCCGCCTCGGGCCTGGGCTCGTCGGCCGCCAGCGCCGCCGCCGCCGCCGTCGCGCTCAACGCCCTCTACGACCGGGGACTCTCCCGGAAGGAACTCGTCCCCATCGCCGCCGAGGGCGAGGCGGTGGCCTCCGGCGACGCCCACGACGACAACGTCGCACCGGCTATCCTCGGTGGCTTTACCATCGCTACCGACGACGGCGTGACCTGCGTCGACGCCGACATCCCGCTCGTGACCTGTCTGCCCGACATCGTGGTCTCGACGCGGGACGCTCGCGCCGAAGTACCAGACGGCGCCCGCATCGAGCAACTCGTCGAGACGGTCGGCAACGCCGCGACGCTGACGACCGGGATGCACCGCTCGGACCCGGACCTGGTCGGCCGCGGCATGCACGACTCGGTCGTGACGCCCGCCCGCGCGGCGCTCATCGATGGCTACGACGACGTCCGGGACGCCGCCTTCGACGCCGGTGCGACGGGTGTCACGATCAGCGGCGCGGGTCCGAGCGTCGTCGCCGCCTGTCACGAGGCGGACCGCCGTGACGTCGCGAGCGCGATGGTCGACGCCTTCGAAGCTGTCGATGTCGACGCCCGCGTCTACCAGACCCGCATCGGCCGCGGTGCCCGCATCGTCGACGGTTGACGCTCAACCCGCCCCGAACTCGCCGAGCCCGGACTGTTCGTGGTCCAGCGGTTCGATCACTTCGTGGTCGTCGTTCGCGGAGTTGTTGACTCGCGTCGATATCTCGTAGGCGGCCAGGTCGTCGTCCGGGTAGGGCTGGCAGAGTTCCTTGCGAGCGTCGGGCCCGGCCGTGAGCCACTCGGATTCGGCGTCTCTCGGCAGGACGACGGGCATCCGGTCGTGGATCGGCTCTACCAGGTCGTTCGGCTCGGTCGTCAGGATCGTCACGCAGGGGATCGATTCTCTCTCGCTGTCCTCGGTAGGGTCGTCCTCGCCGTCCTCACCCTCGTTCGCTTCGGTTCCGGTCCGTTCCCAGAGTTCCCAGAGGCCGGCCATCGCGAACGCCGGGTCGTCGGGTCGGTGGATCCGGTAGGGCTGTTTCGGGCCGCCGTCGGGCGCTCGCCACTCGTAGAAGCCCGACGAGAGGACGAGACACGGCCGGGACTCCCAGGCGCGCTGGAAGACGCGCTTCTCGTCGGCGGACTCCGAGCGGGCGTTGATGATCCCCGTTTCGGGTTCGTCGACCCAGAACGGGATGACTCCCCAGTGGTAGCGGTCGATCTCGTCGGTCGCCTCGTTCGTGACGACTTCGAGACCGGCGCCCGGTGGGACGTTGTACCGCGGTGTGTACCCTCCGTCGGCGACGATCTCGGCGTCGAACCGCGCTTCGAGGTCCCCCCGGTCGACGAAGAGCGAGTTTCGTCCGCACATACCGCCGAGTTCGCGGCGGGAGGACTTCAAACTGCGCTCGGCCGCGATGAGAGCGGTTTTTCCGTCGCCGCTCGTAGCACGGCCATGGCCGAACACGGACGGTATCGGGTCCTCCCGGGGCCGGAACCCGACACGCTCTTGCTCCTCGACCGCGAGACCTACGAGCCCGCGGTCGTCTCGACGGGCGGATCCGACGACGAGAGCGGCGAGACAGGCACAGACGAGGAACGAGACGATACAGTCGGGAACAGTGACACAGTCCCACCGGTCGCGGCGCTCCGTCCGGGCTATCTCGTCGACGCGGCGCTGGACTGGTCGACCCAGCGGCCGACCGTCGAGTCGGTGTCGGTCGTCCGGCCGACGCTCTTTGTCTTCGCCGACCGCGTCGACCCGATGTTCGAGGCCGCCCGCGAGACCTGGGAGGCCGCCCGGAGCGAGGGCGAGGCGATGAACACGCAGGTGCTCAGGAACACCGACAACGAGGTGACCGGCGTCGTCTACGTCTTCGCCGAGAGCGGCGACCGCGGCCGCTTCGAGGAGTTCCGCGAGGGTGCCCGCCCGCTGGAACCTCTGCTCGACCGCGTCGCCGACTCCCGCGGTGAGGACCCCCGCGAGGTGTTCGTCCTCCGGTCGCCCGGTGGCGCCTTCACCGCCGTCGCCATCACCCTGCGGAAGGGCGGGCACCTCGCCGACACGATGCGTGACACCTACGACTGCCCCCGACCCGACGAACCGCTCGCCGACGCGGACTGACCCGGCCGTCGCTGCCCGCGGAATCCAGCGACTCCGGGGCCAGACATGCGCCTCTTTTTCTGTATGGGGCACGTTCACACAGATATGAGCAGTACATCCGCCAACAGGCTCGCGGGCTGGGTGGCGGCGCTCCTGTCGGTACTCGTCTTCGTCGGGGTCTTCGTGACCCTGTTCGACCTGCCGGTCGGCGACGTCGTCGGGCCGGTGAACCCGCTGACCGTGGTCGGTCTGGTCGCGATCGCACTCGCCGCAGTCACCGTCTACTCGGCGGTCGAGATCGTCCAGGCCTACGAGAAAGAGGCGCTGACGGTCTTCGGCGAGTACCGCCGGCTCCTCGAACCGGGGATCCACTTCGTTCCGCCGTTCGTCTCGAAGACCTACCCCTTCGACATGCGGACCCAGACCATCGACGTGCCCCAGCAGGAGGCTATCACGCGGGACAACTCGCCGGTCACGGCTGACGCCGTCGTCTACATCCGCGTGATGGACGCCAGGCGCGCGTTCCTCGAAGTCGAGGAGTACGAACGCGCCGTCTCGAACCTCGCCCAGACCACCCTTCGGGCGGTCCTCGGTGACATGGAACTCGACGACACGCTCTCGCGTCGGGCGATGATCAACGCGCGGATCCGCGAGGAACTCGACGAGCCGACCGACGAGTGGGGTATCCGCGTCGAGAGCGTCGAGGTCCGCGAGGTCACCCCCGCGGCCGGCGTCAAAAACGCCATGGAACAGCAGACCTCCGCCGAGCGCCGCCGCCGTGCGATGATCCTCGAAGCCCAGGGTGAACGACGCTCGGCCATCGAGAAAGCCCAGGGGGAGAAACAGTCCGACATCGTCCGCGCCCAGGGGTCGAAACAGAGCCAGATCCTCGAAGCCCAGGGTGACGCCGTCTCGACGGTCCTGCGCGCGAAATCGGCCGAGTCGATGGGCGAGCGGGCGATAATCGACAAGGGGATGGAGACGCTCGAATCGATCGGCCAGGGCGAGTCGACGACGTTCGTCCTGCCCCAGGAACTCTCCTCGCTGGTGGGCCGCTACGGAAAGCACCTCTCGGGCAGCGACGTCTCCGAGATGCGCGGTGCCAAAGAGAACGGCGTCCTCGACAGTCTCGATTTCGACGCCGAGACCCGGGAGTTGCTCGGTCTCGACAACATCGAGGAGATCCTCGGCCAGATCGACGAGGAAGCCGACGTCGACGTCGAGGCCATGGAGGAGGAGGCCCAGGCCATCAAGGAAGGCGAGGGGCTCGACCCTGATGAGGACGTGGTCGGGAACAGCACCGACCGGGAACTCGAACCGGGGTCGGAGTAGGGTCGAGCGGTATTTCGTTCGAGCGTGTCAGCAGAGCACGAGCGACGTGGCCGGCGCCAGTCTCCGCGGTCCGACGACCGCAACACCCGTGTTACGTGCGTTAAGTTCGTCGCCTCCACATCGTCCACGGAGTACGTAATGTAGGTTTTCGAGAGCTTCTACGGCACGGTGTACCTCATCCTTCGGGCCTGATCTCGGTGCCACACTCCGGACACGTCAGGACCGTCCCGTCCTCGTCCATCCCGAACGCGAGTACCTCGCTGTCGCCGCAGTTCCGGCACGGTTCTGGGACCCGGACTTCGGTCGAACCCTTCGGCGCGCCGAGTGCCAGCGCGACGACGTCGTCCCCTCCCTCGTTGCGGCCCTGCTGGAATTCGCCGGGTGCAAAGCGGACCGACTCGCCCGCGGACACCTCGACGGTCTCGCTCTCGGCTGTCGGTTCCGGTTTCGTCTCGAAGGTAGCCGTCCCCTCCAGCACATAGAAGACTTCCTCCTGGTCGAGGTGGGCGTGCAGCCCGCCCGAGAACGCCTCGCCCGGCGGGAGCGCGTAGTGGTTCATCGCGAGGTCCGTGGTGTCGAGTGGGTCCGAGAGGCCGCGGCGGTCGACGTCGTCGCCCATCGGCCACTGTGCATCGACGTCGTGGATGTCGACGTGTTGCATACCTCAGGTGGGTCGGACCGACGCGCCTTCAACGTTTTCCGGGCTGACTGTCGCGATCTGTACGAGTCCCGGACACACGAGGAACTCGCCATTCGGTTCGGTGCAGAAGTATGGGGCCGGAGGGATTTGAACCCCCGAACCTCGCCGCCTTCCGACAGATCGGCGGCTCGGTGTCGCACCCAATATCACCCGACTTGCCTCCTCTCGCCCGAGGGCCTGCGCGGCACGTCAGCAATGAGTAACTATACAGACCGCAACCCGGCCGACACGAAAGCGCCTCGAAAAGCCCGCAGAGAATTTCTCTCACACAAGCGCGAAACGCAGAAGGAGTCAACCGCGCGAGCATACGAATACCCCACCAAATCCTTCCTTGAATACGGCGAGAACCACGGCGTCGAGACCACCGGGGACATATCCAAACGGCACATCTCCGGCTGGATCGACCAACGACACGAAAACGTCAAACCAGTAACTATCCACAACAACGCAAAACACCTCCGGGTCTTCCTCAAATGGATGGCCCAGCGCGAACTGGTAGACTGGAAACTCCACGAGCAAATGCAGATCCCCACCGTTCCCGAAGACGGTGACGTAAACGATGACGTGCTACGGGAGGAACAAGCCGAGACAGTACGTGACTACCTCGAAACCTACGAATATGCGACGGTGTACCATGCACTCTTTCAGACAATGTGGCACACCGGCTGTCGAATCTCCGGGGCACGCGCACTCGATCTCGGAGACATTGAAGAACGACCCGACGAAACAATACTGAAATTCCGCAACCGGAAGGCCACGGGAACCCCGCTCAAGAACGGAACCAAAAGCGAACGGGACGTAACGATCTCGGACTCGCTGACGGCGGTCCTACATGACTATCGGGCTTCTCGTCGCTTACCAAAGACCGACGACCACGGGAGAGAGCCACTGTTCACCGTCGACGGGGGGCGACTCACTCGACAGCGAGGGTACAAAAACATCGTAGCGTTCACCCGACCGTGTGTAACCGGCGAGAACTGCCCGCACGACCGAACCATCGAACTGTGCGAAGCCGCCCGGTCGAAAGTGAAAGCCCCGTCTTGCCCATCGTCTGTCTCGCTCCACCCCGTCCGCAAGGGGTCGATCACGGACCACATCAACAAGGGCTGGCCGAAAGAGGAACTGTCTGAGCGCGTCGACGTATCGGTAGACGTGTTAGAAAAACACTACGACTTCAGAAGGAACGAACGCAAGCGCCAAAATAGGAAACAGTACCTCCACGACTGAAACGCAGAAGCACCCCTCTGCCAAGGGGAAATAACCGCTCCTTCCAACCGAGAAGGGGGCTTATGTAATTATAACTTAGTCGACAGGTATAAGACGACCCAGCGAGTACGGGTAGTATGGCACTAAAGCCCGACCCGCACGCGGCGACTCTCGTCAAGGAACGGGTGCAGGAGGTACTCCACAACGGGAAACTCTCTGAACCTGAAGAAATAGCCATGCGGGAGTTCGACCGCGACCTCGAACAGTACCTCCGATAGCCGGGCACGGACTCCGACCTCACTCAATATTCAGTTCGAGAATATATTAATAATATTATGTAGTACTATGACACCCTTATATATGCTTCACAACTAAGTTGTGTTGTGGCTTCTCGGTGCCCCAAACAGGTAAACAAGTCTGGGGTATCTAACTACCAACTATCAACTTGGAACCACTTGGAACCGACGAGAACGACCGGCTGTGTGTTACAACCACCCAGCACCGCTTGGATCCAGTCAATCTGATCACTGAGAAAACGCACGTCATCCTATCGCTGGATTATTGTGTGCGAACATACGACGTGTAAAGAATTAATGGAGTACCAGATCGACCCCGACGAGTCAGTTACAACCGCGATCGTGAAGACGATTCAACAATCATCCGAGTGTGAATCAAATCCTGACAAGTCGTTGTACGAAGTGGTGGACCCGGACGCGTTGAACGCACTGTTCACCCCGGTAGATTCGGACACATCAAGTCGAGGCGGACGCGTATCATTCGTCTATGGGGATTGCCGCATTACTGTTGATAACGAGGAATATCTCACAGTCAATTCAATAACCAACGGGGGTCATTGAGTCACCCGGCTATCCGCTTGGAGTCTGGAAATTCGGGGTCCTGCGAGAAGTGCCGCGCCAACAACCCAGCACCAACCAGCCGACGGGCGGAACTGTTATCGTCACACCCACTGACAGACTATCGGGGAGGAACATGCCCGCATTAGATACACAGATACACTCTGTAGCCGACGCTGGGGATAACGTATTGCTTCTCTGTCCCGCGTTCGAACCGGCGGGAGAGAGCGCCTGTCTGGACTTGCTGACCCGCGCGGACCCTGCCGACGAGAACGTTCTATGTATCTCGTTCATGCGGTCACTCGGTAATCTCCGCGCAGAGTGGGACCAACGCGTCGGGAGCGCGCCCGGTGACGCCGCAGTTGTGAACGTGGCCGCTGACACACGATCGGCTGGGACCGCTGAGAGGGCCTCTGTCGAGTCCACAGCCGATACCACATTCACGCCCAGAGTCGAGCAGGTGACGACGCCGAGTGATCTGACGACGCTCGGGGTTCGGATTACTGACTGTCTCAGCGATTGGGACACAGACGAGAACACCCGGCAGACGGTGGCCTGTTTCGAGTCAATAACGACCCTTCTCCAGTATGCCGACCGAGAACGGGTATTCAAATTCCTTCACGTTCTGACCGACCACTTCGCGAGTGCCGACGCCACTGCCCATTACCACTTGGATCCGACCGTTCCCGACGAAGAAACATTGGATATGCTCACCGGCCTCTTTGACGTGGTCTGTGAATACGAACACGGTGAGTGGACTGTTCAAACGCGGTAGCCGTTTCCCACGTCGCAATCCTTAGGTGTGTTCCCGAGTAACACGGCTCCACATCCATCGTGGGTGGGTGTATCCCGTCGTCGTCGTCTCCCCCAAGATCGTCCAGTGACGCCGCTCCGGAACCCCAACCACCAACAAGCGGTGTCCGGCTACGGTAGCGCACCACTCAATCACCCCGGTGGGTGTATGCCCAAATCAACGGCTCGGCCTGCCCGAAGTGCTGGGGCGGATAACACCCCCCGTTCTCCGTCGCCAGCCTCACTCGGGCCGTTGTTTCAGTGAACTTGAGCCTGTATAGATGGGGGTTGGATTCCCCAAGATATGCTATAGGTTGGCCTGATATTACTGTCCAATATCCTCTATGGGGACAGGTCTTCAACTACCTGATTACGACGAGAACGAGCCGGCAACGCCGACCCTTATCCATTATTTGAACCGGAATGGGGCCAGCCCGTATGTTACTGAAATACTACATTTGAATCCCGTTCTGTTGCCCCGGTTATCACACAAGGGAATCACAGAACAAAATCCCCTTTCGCGTATGTGAAATATGCATAATTTTACGAGGCGACTTACGTCATATATCGGCCTATCAGGCTGTATGATGTTCTGACCTACCTTATTCGTATACTATCTGTAGTTTTGGTATGTAGCCACTGAACGACTCGTTTGGACTGTCCTCGGTGAGCGCAGGTCGAGTCCAGACGAACGACAGAGTTTCACCGGCTCCCGGGTGAGCGAGAACCGGTATGTGCGCTCATGCCCTATGGCCCCCAGAGAGGCCAAGATCGCCGTATCATGGGGGTTCCAGTGGCTGGATATATTTTGAAATTATTTGGATGTAATATCAGTAATTCACCAGTTCCTTTCAGGCGGTCTGTGCGGCCCGTGGTGGCATTTCATTTTTGGACGTAGAATGACTCTCGGGCAAAAAATAAACCTGTTAGGAGCAATCCTCGTGCGTCTGAGGGATATTTCCGTGGCGGTCGCTGATGTAGAGCGCAGAGTTACCCCAATTGAGGGCGATCCACTCTCATTTGACTGTGAAGGAAAGGGCTTGGAAAGGAAGGGAAATGAAAGGGAGGACTACAGGAGGGATAGCAAAGGGTTGGTTCCCACAGCAACCCTATTGCTTACCGGTAAACCCCAAGAAGCGTCCCACCTAAACCATACCGTTACCACTACAGCACCGCACCTTTACCACTACAGCACCGCACAGCAACCGCAGTTGGATCCCTATTGAGAACCAACCAGAACCCCAACAGTGTGAATCCACCCAGTACAGCAACCGCAGTTGGCTCCTTACTTGGACCGACTGAACCAGCCACAGTACGAGTCCATATTGGGGCAGGAGGACCTACAGCAAAGGCGGGTAGACGACATAACTGACGTAAATTTGATTGAAAGGAATATATCCATCAAAACAGAAATGAATACACTGGTTGGCGGGCCGGTGGTGTCAAGTATTCGCCACCGTCTGATTATCAAGTTGAGATATTGGGGGCGTTCTCGACGCCGTTAGAGTCATAGAGTCGGACTATCTACGTCGTACCCGCGCACCTTCTCGTCGCTTACTACTTGTGAGTGGGTTCGTCGGCCAGCGTCGTGCTGTCAACCGCCGGGTGGTAGGTGTGTTCCTCAACCGTCTTAAGGTGTTCCTCCGGCTCTAACTTAACTCGCTGGGGGCCGTGATCGATCCAACCGCCGGGATGGATCGGCCCCACATCAACGTCAACGTGGACGCGTTCCTTCGCCGCCAATGTGTGTCGAAACTCGTCCCACCCAGAATCGGGGTGCGTGACCACGACGTTGTAGGTCTCGCGGTCGGGCTTCTCAACGTAAGAGATCTCGACGCCGCCCTCGTCATAGAACCGGAGTCTCCACGTCACACCCTTCTTACGGGAACAGCGGTATAGAGGGTTCGCCAAACCCGCTTGATCCCGAAACTGGCCGTCATATAGAAAGTGACATATTAGATATAGTGGTAGTGTTTATACTAAGAATACGTACCATTAATAATGGGATCTCGACCAACGAATTGGGACAGTATTCGTCAACAGGTCTATAAACGGGATGATTACACTTGTCAAAATTGTGGTACAAGAGGTGGCCGTGGGGGATCGTCTGAACTCCATGCACATCACGGTGTTCCGCTAAGTAAAGGTGGTTCAAATCAAATCGAAAACCTAACAACCTATTGTAAAGATTGTCATCGCGCGATTCATAACAAGTCGGCGGTGGCTCCAACAAGTCAATCAGAGTCTTCCAAATTGACCGACGAACAGGAGAGTGTGGTGACCACAGTATCTGTTGTTATTGGTATCACATCTGCTATTTTCCTGACAGTATTTTCATCTTCAATCGACGCTTGGGGCGAATATTGGTTTTGGTTTGTTATGGTGGTGATAGTTGGAACAGGGATATATTTAAATACAATGGGTAGTGACTGAGAAAAGTGGGATATATATTCACTTTGGGGGTGAGAATTTCATATTTAGAAAAAAAACCCGGTATTTTAATTTGGCTACTACCTGTCAGGTGTAGCAGTTCTGAACCATGTTCTAACCCAGCGCAGGTTCTCGTCGTTTCCAACTACGTTCGATCAGGATCCTCCACGAGTTCGTACAGGCCCTTGTGGAGCCGTGTGACGTACCCGTGTTCGGTGAGTCGGTGGAGTCGGTTGCGAACGTGCGCCCGGCTGTAGTCCCGCTGGGTGGCGATATAAGCGGGCGTACACCGACCTTCTCGTAACATCTCCAGTATCGCCCGGTCGGTCGGACTCAAGTCAATTTCAGCCATTACCATGTGGTCGGGTCCCCTCCGGCATTAGTCTTTTGTATGTATGCATACGTTCCGAAGACTTAAGACAGACAGTCCCCTCTGGTAGAGTAGGAAGCCCGGTCTCGCCACACAGAAAGTGGCCCGGCGTTGGAGCGCCGGACCGTGCTTCTGATGGAACCCAGAAGCAATGGTAACTAACACTGAGACGGCTGAAAAGCGTACCGCTGTTGAATACCTTGAGTTCGGCGTAAAGACGGCCAAGCGCGTTACTTGGGAGTCGTGGAGTTTCCGGATCGTCGGTCCCCACCAAGTGGAGGTCTGCAACGAGAGTTACGGCTACCTGAAAGACGACCACAGTTACACGGTTGGTGTCGCGGTGCGAGACAGCGTCGCAGTCCCGGCTGAGTGTGATTGCCCGGCTGACCTCCACCGGGAGCCGGACTGTAAGCACAAGGCGGCGCTGGCGACCGTAGGCGGGCCGACCGTGTTGAACGCGGCTGTCGAGTTTGAGAAGCCGGCGGGTGACACAGCCCGGGGGTTCTCGTCGCCCCCGACGGCGTCTGAAAACACCGAGACAATGGCCGAGAAACTGAAGCCCGATGGTGGAGAACCGAAGGCTTGCTCAAATGGGAACCCCCACTGTGACGGTCCCAACAGCGAAGGTCTGCCATGCTTCGCTTGTTTTGAAGGGGACTGCCGGTCACAAACGGGATAGCGGGTCCCGGGACCTCCGGCTGGCCGTAGGTGGAATCATCAGTGGGGGACCTTCGTTCTCACCGGTTTGATCCTCCGACCGGCGTTCTCGTCGCATTACCCACGATCCGCCCAGTGCTCACCCTTCGGAACCCCCTATGTTTAACACGTCTTGCCAATTCGATACGAGGTAACTTCGGATACTCCGGCTCCTATGGCACCTGAATCAACTCCCGCACCGACCGAGTTTGTTGAGCAGGCGTTCGATACCGCTGTCACTGATCCCTCTGAGGACGAACTGATCGAGGCCATCAACGAGACCGTCAGGAGCCTCCGTGAGCAGATCGATGACGACACACTGGAGCAGATCCTGCGGGCTGACCCCGGCTCTTACAGGCTCCGTAGTGGGATGACACGGGACGGGCTACAGCCGGAATCGTTCACCCAGCAGGCAGTCATCGAACCGCTTCTCGACGCGCTGGGGCACTCCTACGCTACCGAGGCTGGGGGCCTCTCCGGTGGCCGGACGATGGTGGCGGATTATACAGTGTCTCTCCGCGACCACGAGACGATTGACTCGACGCGCCTTCTCGTCGAAGCCGAACCTATCAACAAGGACCTCGACAGCCGAGAACACGGGATCGGGCAGGTCCGGGACTGGCTCAGCCAACGTGAGTTCGAATCTGACTTCGGGTTTGCGACAGATGGCCTCCGGTGGGCGTTCGTCCGATACGACCCCGACTCGTACACCCACAACGTCATCGAGGAAGTAGACTTACAACCGGTCTTCCTCGCGCTGTTCGAGAACCAAGTTGGCAAACAAAAACCGCCGACAGAGGTGGTATTCGACGCTGACAGAGAACGAGTAACCCGCCTCATTCGGACGTTTGAGTTCGAGAATTTCGTTTCCATCGCTGGCGACGCTCGGCAGGTCATCAAACGGAAGCAAGAGGAGATCACCGACGAGTTCTACGACGACTACATTCGCTACGTCTTCGGGATCGTGGACGAGGACGAGGAAACGCCCCGTTCACTCGTTGGCGACGGCGTCGTGAAACCGGACGGGGCCACCGAGGATGACGCCCGACTGTTCGCGGTCGAACTGATGAACCGGCTCGTCTTCATCAAGTTCCTCGAAGACAAGTCGCTGGTCCAACCCGACCTACTCCGGACGCTGAAAGAGACCTACGAAGACGGGATGTACGCCGGGACGCTCTACGACGAGTTTCTGAAACGGCTGTTCTACGACGTGATGAATAAGAAGCCTGAGAACCGCCCGTCACAAGTCAAGAACATTGATCTGTTTGCCGACATTCCATACCTCAACGGTGGGCTGTTCCGACCAAGTATCGAGGGCGAAGACTTCGATGAAGACGACTTCGACGTTCGTAACTCCGTGTTGGTATCCATCATTGACCTGCTGGAAGCCTACAGTTTCTCCGCCGGGGGCGCACCCACCGATCTCGACCCGAGTATTCTCGGCAACGTCTTTGAGAAGACTGTCAACTACATCACCAGCGACAACGAGGACAAGAACAAGGAACTCGGAGCGTACTATACCCCGAGTGAGATAACCCGGTTCTGTGCCGAGGAGACCGTTCGCCCAGCGCTGTTAGACCGCTTCCAGACCGTGCTGGTCGAAGAACGGGACTGGCCCGAGCCGGAAGTCGAGAAGTACGATTCAGTATACGAACTCATTGAGGACTTGCCGGGGAACTGGAGTCTGATTAGTGTACTTCTTGCAGAAATCGACGACTTCCGGGTGGTGGACCCTGCTTGTGGGAGCGGGCACTTCCTCACGTCGGTTCTCGAAGAAATCGTCACCATCAGAAAGGCGCTGTATGCCCAGAGTGAGAACTATCCAGAGGAGTACCGACTGAAGAAGACGACAGTCCTAAACAACATATACGGGGTGGACTTAATGGGGCCAGCAGTCGAGATCGGGAAACTCCGGCTTTGGCTTGCCGTTATTTCTGAATTAGAAATAGAAGACCTTGATAATCTTAGCGATGAAGAGTTGGCTCTACCCAATATCGCATTCAATCTGAGACACGGAAACAGTCTTATTGGATACACAGGATTTCCAGAACAGACTCCTGATGGGGAATACACGCTTGAAAATTGGCAATCTAATAGCGTTAGAGACCGTTACGAAGAGATTATCAATGAGGCTCTTGCCCAATCCAGTGAAACAGCGTGAGAATCACGGCATCCCGCCGGTAATGCGTGAGTATGCCATCTCAAACCGCATTCGGCGGGATGCTTCGGG
>JGI12450J13901_1000077_pt1 | contig 28311 bp, 31 predicted proteins | sample A23M3SouthBayCA_FD_13901 | JGI IMG/M metagenome (IMG submission 13901)
AACGTCCTCGGGGAGACCGAGCGCGGACGCCATGCGGTCGATCTCGCCGAGCGCCTGCTTGAGGTTGCGCTCCTTGGAGTCGCGGGTGCGGAAGCGCTCGTTCCAGGTGCGCAGGCGCGACATCTTCTCGCGCTGGCGCGAGGACAGCGACTGGCCGTAGGCGTCCTTGTCCTGCCAGCCGATATTTGTGGAGAGGCCGTCGTCGTGCATCATCTTCGTCGTCGGGGCGCCGACGCGGCTCTTCGAGTCCTTCTCGGCGGCGTCGAACGCGCGCCACTCGGGCCCGCGGTCGATCTCGTCTTCCTCGACGACCAGGCCGCAGTCCGCACACACCGTCTCGCCGCGCTCCTCGTCCGAGACGAGTTTCCCGCCACACTCCGAACAGGCGATGCTCTCGGACTCGGACTCGGTCGATCGCTCGTCGCTCGCGCGCTCTCGGGTGCTGGTGTCGGTCATTGTGGTGCTGGTGAGACAGCCGGGGCTGGGGAATCCCCAATCACGCTGTTATGTTGTATCTCCAGCGACTTAAAATATTCGGTCGTGACGGCGTCTTCCGGCTATTATCGGCGATTTCCGGGATTGTCTATGCCTCGTCAGAAGCCGGTCGTCAGGGCGTCTCCACCCGCCGCTCACGCCCCGTCGAGGAACGACCGCAGTTCCCGGGTGTACGCGTCGGGGCGGTCCTCGGGCACCCAGTGGTAGGCGTCGTCGAGCCCGACGACCTCGGCGTCCTCGATGTCGGATTCCAGCCGCTCGGCGTTCTCGATGGGCTGGAACTCGTCGGCGGCGCCCCACAGCAGTAGCGTCGGCGCCGCGATCTCGCTCGGATCGACCTCGGTCGTGTGGCTCGTGTTCGTCCCGATTGCGTTCCGGCTCAGCGAGATTTTCGCCTCCTCGGACCGCCACGGCGCCTCGATCCCCTCGACGAACTCGTCGTCCGGCTCGCCCGCGAGGGTGCTCCGGAGCATGCTGTCGAGCATCCCCCGGAGGTCTTCAACGTCCATCTCCTCGATCGCGTCCGGCAGCCCCAGATCGAGGATGGTGTCGATCGGCCAGGAGTCGTACGCGACGGCGTTCGAGAGCACCAGCGCGTCGACCCGATCCGGCTCGTGGACCGCGTACCGCAGCGCGACGCCGCCGCCGAGGTCGTGCCCGACGAAAGTGATCGAATCGATCCCCAGATCGTCGAGCAGCGCGTCGATCATCGCCTCTTGGGCGCGGATCGAGCGGTCGAACGAGTCGCGCATCTCCGACTGGCCGTAGCCGACCATGTCCGGCGCGATCACCCGCCTGTCCTCCGCGATCTGCGGCGCGGCGTGACGCCAGAGGAACGAGGACGTCGGGATGCCGTGCAGGAACAACACGGGGTCGCCATCCCCCTCATCGTAGTAGGCCACGTCGAGTTCGTGTTCGTCGACCGGGACGGTCGTCGTCTGGAGTTGCTCTCGCCACTCGTCGTACTCCATGCGTTTGGCGTCCACGTCCTCATAGGTGAGCGTTGGGCCCGAGAGGAGCGTGTCGACCAGCCGAGCGATAACGGAGGGGCCAGATCCGACCTCCGTGTCGCACGCCGGAAGAGCTTCGCTCTTCCGAGCTCACGTTCGCTTTACTCACGCGAATCCCGGGGGAGAGCAGGCCGACGTGGCCGCCTCCGGCGACCCGCCAGTGCGGCTGCGGAGCGGTCGCGGGGGCGGAGCGGTCGCGGAGCGGTCGCGGGGGCGGTGCAATTGCGGAGCGGTCACGGAGGCGGTACGGTTGCGGAGGCGGTAAGCGGTGCGGTCGCGGTCCTGGCGGAAATGCAAAGCCCTCGGTCGCGCCTTCGGCGCTCCCTCGCCCTTTGCACATCGAAATACTTACTCCCGGCCCGCCAGTTCCTCCGTGCATGAGCGACACGCCCGCCGGTCCCGAGGAGGTCCGCCACGTCGCCGACCTGGCGCGGGTCGACCTCGACGACGACACGGTCGACGAGTTCGCCGCGCAGTTCGCGGACATCCTCGACTACTTCGAGACGTTGGACGAGGTGCCCGAAGTCGACCGCGAGGCCGACCTGGTCAACGTGATGCGACCCGACGAAGAACACGAGGGGCTCACCCAGGAAGAGGCCCTGCAGAACGCCGAAGAAACCGAGGACGGCTACTTCAAGGGCCCGAACGTCTCCTGATCATGTCCGAGAACATCTTCATCACGGAGGAGACAGCGGCGGGCGACGACGACGGGCCGCTCGCGGGCAAGACCGTCGCCGTCAAGGACAACATCTCGACCGAGGGGATCCGAACGACCTGCGGATCGGCAATGCTCGACGAGTACGTCCCGCCGTACGACGCGACGGTCGTCGAGCGTCTCAAGGACGCCGGCGCCGACGTCGCCGGGAAGGCCAACATGGACGAGTTCGGCATGGGGACGACCACCGAAACCTCGGCGTTCGGCGCGACCGACAACCCCGCCGCGCCGGGCCACGTCCCCGGCGGCTCCTCGGGCGGGTCCGCGGCCGCGGTCGCCGCGGGCGAGGCCGACCTCGCGCTCGGCTCGGACACCGGCGGGTCGGTGCGCTGTCCCGCCGCCTTCTGCGGCGTCGTCGGCATCAAGCCGACCTACGGGCTGGTCTCGCGGTACGGGCTCGTCGCGTACGCCAACAGCTTAGAGCAGATCGGCCCGCTCGCGCCGACCGTCGAGGAAGCCACCGAACTGCTCGACGCGATCAGCGGCCCCGATCCGAACGACGCGACGACGCGCGAGGAAGGCGCCGATACCGACTACGCCGCGGCGGCCGACGGCGACGTCGACGGGTTGGAGATCGGCGTCCCCACCGAGCTCCTCGACGGCGCCGACGAGGGCGTCGTCGAACAGTTCTGGAGCGCGATCGACGACCTCGAAGCGCAGGGCGCGAGCTACCACGAGGTGAGCCTGCCCTCGGTCGAGCACGCCGTCGAGGCGTACTACGTGATCGCGATGTCGGAAGCCTCCTCTAATCTCGCGCGGTTCGACGGCGTCCGCTACGGCCACTCCGGCGGATTCGAGGGCAACTGGAACGAGGCGTTCTCGAAGGCCCGCCGCGAGGGGTTCGGCGACGAGGTCAAGCGCCGGATCCTGCTGGGCACGTACGCGCTGTCGGCGGGCTACCACGACAAGTACTACAAGAAGGCCCAGGACGCCCGCGCGTGGGTCAAGCAGGACTTCGACGAGGCGCTCGCCGACGCCGACGTGCTGGCGAGCCCGACGATGCCGATCCCGCCGTTCGAACTGGGCGAGAGCCTCGACGACCCGCTGAAGATGTACCTCGCGGACGCCAACACCACGCCCGTCAACCTGGCCGACCTGCCCGCGATCTCGGTGCCGGCCGGCGAAACCGACGGGCTACCGGTCGGGTTGCAGTTGATCGGCCCCGCGTTCGGCGAGGAGACTATCGTTCGCGCCGCGAGCGCGCTGGAGTAATCCAGTTATCGGACGTCCTTCGTTCGTTTTCGACGCCTGTACCCCTGCAGGGTTACCGTCGCCACGAACGCCGACAGGAACGTGACCGCGGCCATCGCCAGCTTCGTTCGCAGCGAGGTCGGCGGCGCGTCGTCGTCAGTCTCTTCGCCATCGTCGCTCGGCGTCGCGATGAACCGAGACACACTTTGGAGGAGGTTCACGGTACCCCTACGGGTCCGACAGCAATAAGAATTCCAGACGGTGCCATCCTCTCGCACGCGGAAGTCGGCTCGTCTCATACGCGCTGGCTGCACCCGTCGCACACGCTAACTGCATGTCTTATACGCGCTGACTGGCCGTAGTAGCGCCCGTGAAGTCGCCGTCTGGCGTATTGAGTGTATATTGGGTCCTGCCCACATTTCCTTGTTCGTGTCGAAGACTAAAATAATAGTAATCTTTCTGTCCAATTGAGAATGTTTTATAACGTAGTGTTTGCATGATAGTTACGACATGAATCTTGTGGCCGATCGCCCCGACGACCGTCGGGGGCTCTCACCGATCATCGGCATCGTCCTGCTGTTCGGGATGGTGCTGTTCGGCGCGACGCTGGTCGCGCTCGGCGGGATGTCGCTGATCGACACGATGCAGTCCGAGGCCTCGTTCGATCGAGCGGAAACGTCGATGCAACAGGTCCGGTCAGATCTCAACGAATTGTCAAACTCTCCCAGCGAACGACAGACCGAACTCACGCTGGGCAACTTTCAGGAGGGACAAGCGTCCGTCGCCGACGACGGAGAGATTATCTTCAATCTCAATCCGGGACGAACTGCGTCGGGCAGTTGCGAGGCCCGGATGGACATCGGTACGCTCGAGTACGAACGCGACGACAGCACCGTCGGGTTTCAGGCGGGAGGCGTTTGGCGGTCCGACGGGGGGTCGCCGAGGATGGTCTCCCGGCCGGATCTAACGATCAGTGAACAGACGGTGGAGGGTCGCACCGTTCGATCGATCAACTTCCCGGCGACAAACGTCGATCCGGACAACAGTTCGCTGAGGGGAGCGACCGTCGAAGCACGGCAAAACCGCTCCATCTCCGACCGGCGACGAGCCAAGATACAACGGAACCTGTTTGGCTGCCTCGACGACAGCGACCGAGTCTGGAGCATCGAAATCCGTATCGAGGGGAACCAGTACGCCGACGCCTGGTATCGGTACCTCGAAGACCAGGTCGGTGCGGCCGGAACGGTACGTTGGGACGGGGATGCGGTCGTGGCGACCTCACCCCTGGGCGCATCGGCCCAGCCCGCCCACTTCACGATAGAAAATCCCGACACGTTCGGTGCGATCCACTCCGGGTCCGCTTTCAATCCCAGCACTCTCAACAGGGTGTTCTTCGACGGCTACGACTCGCAGAGAGCCCCCTACGACGACAGCGGCGCGTACGACTCGAAGACCGGAAAGCTCGCAAGTGCGGGTGACGTGACGCTGAACGGCAACTTCGACTTCTACGGCGACGTGTTCGCGGGCGGATCGATCCGTATGCCGGGTCGCAGTAACACGATCGACGGGGAGAAACACGAGAACGCGGACGTCGACGCACCGCCGTCGATCGACAGTGAGATCGTGGACGCGGTCGACGCGATCGAGACGAACGCCGAAAACGGCGATACTAGCGCCGTAACCGCCGACGAACTCGTCGTCTCCGAGGGCGGATCGGTCACGCTCTCCTCGGGCGTCTACCACCTCGATACGCTGACGGTGCCCGAGGACGCCGCGCTGACGCTCGACACGTCGTCGGGCGACGTCGTCATCGCCGCCGAAAACGGAGTGAGTGTCGAGGACGGCGCGACCGTCGACGTAGCGGGCGGCAGCTCTAATCAGGCCCGCATCTTCTCGGATAGCGACATCACAATCGACGGCGACGTCTCGGTCGTCGAGGACCGTTCCTACAAGAACTTCTGGTACGCGCCCTCGACCGCGACCGTCTCGATGGGGGACGACGAGTTCACCGGCGTCGCGTACGCGCCGGGCGCTGAGATGACGCTCGACCGAGGCCTCGACGTGTACGGTTCGCTCATCGGCAGCTTCGACGGTCAGGTGCGGGACGTCGATTTCCACTACGACAACGCGCTCGAACGCATCGGCGACGGGACAACCGCGGTCATCGAGGACGGCGAGGTGACCGGACCGAGCGACCCCGAACTGGAGTCGTTCGACGCGCGAGCGACGATCCTCGGTAGCGAGTTCTCGAACGACGGCCGGACGGGTGACATCTATCCGTCGCTCGAACTGGAGTCCGTGAGCAACGACGACGACCTTGACTCGCTGTCGTACTGGCAAGCGTCGAGTAGTCGTGTGTCGAGTGATGACGAAAGTCTGCTGCGCGATCCAGACGGTGCATCGCTGGACGAGCGGTACAGTGGGTACGACATAGACCGTCTTGCGTACGGCGAGTACGGCGAATCTTATTTAGACGACACTGACACGGAGAACTGCCAGGGCCCCTGGTGGCAAAATGACTGCACGTATCACGAGAACGTCCAGTTTGATGGATCCGCAGGTGACGAGGTTGAGGTGTACGGTGAAGCGACTTCCAACGGGTACTTTGGCACTCACAGCGTGACTCTGGAGCTGTACCGGTCCGACGGTACGCTCGTCGCCGCGAACGATAACACGATCACGACGACGTTGCCGGAAGACGGAGAGTACTTCGTCAGAGTGACAACCGAGACTGATGGCGTCTCATATCGTCTGGACCTACGCGAAACGTCGCCCGACGCCGATGACGAAACATTCTACTACGAGGATGTCACGTTTGATGCGCGTGACGACGACGATGTCGAGATAATCGTCTCGTCGACCGAGACGTCGCCGCACGTCGAACTGCTCGGTCCGTCCGGCAGTCAGGTCGCGGTCGAAGAAGGCGGATCCGACGTGACGCTCACCGCGAACTCTCTCGCAGAAGGCCAGCACACGATTCGCGTATCCAGCACGTCGAGCGAGACCGAGTTCGACTACGACATCTCTCTCAAGCGGACGAAAATCGAGAACGCCCCGCTGCTCTCACACGGGCCGATCAGCGTCGATCTGGTGACGAACCCGCCGAACTCCAGCGCGAGGTACCACGAACCGTGGCCGGATCCGCGCCTCGACGCGCGGGGCTACCCCGGCGCGGGGTGGAACGACGACGTGAACCACCCGGCGGTGCCGGAAGTCCGGAGCACGAACTTGAACGGCCTCGAGCCCGGGACCGGGTTCTCGGTGGAGATGGACTACCGGTTCCGGCTCTGTGGCGATACCAGAAGCTACGCCGGCACCTCGAAGATGATCGACGGCACGCGCCACTTCGAGGTCGGCTGTGGCTCGAACGACCGGGTCGAGTCGACGATCGAGTACGATCCCGGCAGTGCGCAGAACCAGCTCAAAATACTTCGGGACGGCGACAAGGTCCCCCACGTCGAGCCCGCGGGCGGTCAGCGCGGGATGAAGGACATGCTCGGATCGCGGCTCAACGACGACGACACGCTAGAACTCGACGACGGCGAGTTCGTCATCGCGTTCGAACTCGACGAGACCGGCGCCAGTTTCGATGACGCTGTTGCCGGTCGCTCCTCGGCCGACTACAACGACGTGGTGATGCTCTACGAGATCACCGACCAACACTGGACTGACGGCAGCGGTGAGACGGTTACCGAGGGCCCCAACGGCTCGCCGCTGGACGAGAACGAGGACTACACCTACACCGTCAACATCGAGAACAACCAGATCGTCATCGGCTCCGAGTGACGCCGGATCCGATTTCGGGAGGACGATCAGAAGTGATACTCGACGCCGTCGGCCGTGTCCTCGACAGTGACGCCCAGCGCCTCTAGCTCGTCCCGCAGTTCGTCGGCGCGCTCGTAGTTCCCCGCCTCGCGCTCGTTTTCTCTCACCTCGACCACCAGCTCGACTAGCTCCTCCGCCAGCTGCGCCGTCCCGTCCGCATCGCCGGCTAGCGCGAAACCCAGCGCGTCGCCGCCCAGTTCTTCGAACGCCTCGACGGCGTTGCAGAGGCCGCGGTAATCGTACTCGGCACGGTCGTCGACGTGGCGGTGGACCGCCGTCGCGACCGAGAGCAGCGCCGCGATCGCCTCGCGAGTGTTGAAGTTGTCGTTCATCGCCTCGGCGAACTCCTCGCGAGCCTCGGCGACGGCGTCGCGCAGCTCGTCGTCGACGACCTTGGTTCGGGCGTCGGCGTCGTCGGCGGCATCGACGGCGGTGCGATAGCCGCGCTCCAGGCGCTCCCAGCGCTCGACGGCCTCCTCGAGGGCGGCCTCGCTGTAGGTCTGGGTGTTGTCGTAGGCCGCCGACAGCAGGAACATCCGGATCGCGTTCGGGCCGAACTCCGAAACGGCGTTCCGAACCGTGAAGTAGTTCTCCAGGCTCGAGGACATCTTCTCGCCGGCTGTCTCGAGCAGGTCGACGTGGAGCCAGTAGCTGGCGAACTGCTCGCCGGTCGCGGCCTCGCTCTGGGCGATCTCGTTTTCGTGGTGGGGAAAGACGAGGTCGCGGCCGCCGACGTGGACGTCGATCGAGTCGGCGAGGTGGGTCGTGCTCATCGCCGAGCACTCGATGTGCCAGCCGGGCCGGCCCTCGCCCCACGGCGAGTCCCAGGTTTCGCCGCCGGATTCGGCGTCGTCGGGATGGGCCTCACCCGCCTTCCAGAGCGCAAAGTCGGCGGGGTTGCGCTTCTCCGAGCGCTCGTCGGGGTCGCCCTGCTGTTCGATGTCGTCGAGGTTCTGGTTCGAGAGCTTGCCGTAGTCCTCGAACGTCGTGACGTCGAAGTACACCGAGCCGTTGGCCTCGTAGGCGTACCCCTTCTCGACCAGCGTCTCGACCATCCCGACGATCTCGGGGACGTGCTCGCTGACCCGCGGGTACACGTCCGCGCGCTTGAGGTTCAGCGATCGCATGTCGGTCAGCACCTCCTCCACGAAGTGGCGGGCGACCGCGGGTTCGCTGTCGCCCAGCTCGTCCTCGCCGACGCGCGCGACGATCTTCTCGTTGACGTCGGTGAAGTTCTCGACGTGCCGGACGTCGTAGCCCAGCTGCTCCAGCCAGCGGTGCATCACGTCGACGTGAACCCACGACCTAGCGTGTCCGAGGTGCGCGAGGTCCGAGACCGTCAGGCCGCAGTAGTACAGCAGCACGGAGTCGGGATCCTGCGGCTCGAACGGCTCTCGCTCGCCGGTCAACGAGTTCGATACGTGCAGCGTCATCTGCCGAAAGGTTCAGCCAGCGGGCGCTTGAATCCGTCGGAGTTTGGACCGCTCGGCGCGTCCACTCGAAAGCCCCAAACCGGCCACGCCCTTCCGGGCGGGTAGATGCCGACAGGCGCGATCCCGACCGACACCCTTCCGGGCGGTATCGACCTCTACGCCACGCTCGAAAGCGGCCAGTCGTACCTCTGGCGCCGCGAGGACGGGCGAATGTACGAGGACGCCCCGGACGGACAGCCCTGGTACTGCACCGTGATCGACGGCGAGGCGCTGCGCGTTCGACAGACCGGCCGGGCGATCGAGTGGGAGAGTTCCGGCGCCGCAGAGGAAACGGTCCGAACGCTCCTGCGTCTCGACGACGACCTGCCGGCGATCTTCGAGGCCGCGCCGGACGACCCGCTCGTGACCGAGGCCTACGACTACGCCCGCGGGCTGCGACTCGTCGACGATCCAGCTTTCCCGACGCTGATCGCGTTCATCTGCTCCCAGCAGATGCGCGTCGCGCGCATCCACTCGATGGTGACGACGCTGGCCCGGGAGTACGGCGACGCGATCGAGTTCGAGGGCCGAACGTACCACGCCTTTCCGACGCCGACCCAGCTCGCGGCCGCGACCGAGGCGGAACTGCGCGATCTGGGACTGGGCTATCGGGCGCCGTACGTCGTCCGGACCGCCGAGATGGTCGCCGACGGCGACGCCCACCCGCGCGACGCCGACGGACTGCCCTACGAGGAGGCCCGCGAGGAGTTGACGCAGTTCGTCGGCGTCGGCGACAAGGTGGCCGACTGCGTGTTGCTGTTCTCGCTGGGGTATCTGGAAGCCGTGCCGCTCGATACGTGGATCAAGACCGCGGTAGCTGACTACTACCCCGAGTGCGATCGGGGGAACTACCTCGAGACGTCGCGGGCGATTCGGGCGGCGTTCGGCGGTGGGTACGCCGGATACGTCCAGACGTACGTGTTCCACTACCTCCGAACGCGCGAGGAACTCTGATTCCGAACGCGCGACGGGAGAGATCTGACACTAGGCACCGTGGCCCCACAGTTACGTCGGGAGTCGTCGTAGCGACGCGCATGAGCAATGCAGGATCGACAGCGCCGGTCGACGAAGGGGAACAGTACACCGTCGAGGTCGACGAGATGGGCGACGAGGGCGACGGGATCGCCGAGGTCGAGGACTTCGTGATCTTCGTCCCCGGTGCCGACCTGGGCGACCGCGTCACGGTCGAGATCGACGACGTCGCGGACGACTTCGCGAGGGCCGAGGTCGTCGAGTCGGAGTCCGACGTCGAGAGCCACTGAGCGGGATACCGATCGACCCGCCGGCGTTCGAAAGCGGTCCGACGGGCGACGTGAAGGTCGATCGCTCGACGATTACGGACGCTTCCGAAGCGTCCAGATCTGCACCGTGTCGCCGTTCTCGATAGCGGCGTCCCGTGCGTCGGCGTCGAGCGTTGCCATACGCTACGGACAGATCGTCGGTGTAAGAATATTACTCCGGTAGCGCTCGCGTGCGCCGACTCAGGCGTTCAGCTTCTCGCCGAGCTCGCCGCGCTCGTCGAGTTCGGCGAGGATGTCGCTGCCGCCGACGAACTCGCCGTCGACGAACGTCTGGGGGATCGTCTCCCAGCCGCTGTGGTCTTCGAGGGCGTCGCGGTACGCGTCGAGCGCGTCGAGCACGTCGACTGTCTCGTACTCATCGCGGTGCTGCTTGATCAGGGTCAGGGCGCGATCGGAGAAGCCACACTGGGGCATCAGCTCGTTGCCCTTCATGAACAGGACGACGTCGTTGTCCGCGATGGCGTCGTCGACGCGCTCCTGGACCTCCTCGGGCGAGAGTTCGGACTCGGGTTCGAATGCCATGAGTCCTAGTGGTGCCCGGGGCGGCAAATGCCTACCGCACTCGCAGGCGGTGGTGACTGCCCAGCGCAGGTCGATACCCGATTCGCGCGTGGCGCGGACGCCGCGGCCGCGCCGGCGTCACGAAGCACGGAGAGTTCGATCGACCCCGCTCAGCTCTCGTACTCGTCGGGCGCGTACGTCTTCAGCTCCATCGCGTGGATGTCTGTCGTCATCCGATCGCCGAGCGCGTCGTAGACGAGTTCGTGCTGTTCGACCAGCGACTTGCCCTCGAACGCCGGCGAGACGACCAGCGCCGCGAGGTGATCGTCGTCCTCGGGCCCGCGGGGCTGAGTGACCTCGGCGTCGGCGTCGGGGAGTTCGGCTTCGATCAGGCTCTCGATCTCCTCCAGATCCATAGACGAGGAGAGACGGGCCGGGGGCAAAACGTTGCTCACTCGGCGGCGTCGTGCGGCGACCCGTGCTGCTAGCGAGAGGCGCGCGGACGCCAACGCTCAACCCGCGGGCCGTGGTAGGCTGGATCGAGGAATCACTCGTGGCACGATCTGGAACATCCATCGACAACCCGAAGACCGGCGAGCACGTGACGTTTCTCGACACGGCCGACGAGACGGACGGCGATCGGCTCCGGTTCGAGTACGACGTCGAAGCCGGCGGGGCGACCGTCGCGCCGCACTCGCACCCGCGCCAGCGCGAGCGGATCGAGGTCCGCTCGGGCGTGCTGTCGGCTCGCGTCGACGGCGAGGAGGGCACGGTGTTGACGGGCCAGACGCTCGTGATCCCGCCCGAGACGCCACACTACGTCTGGAACGTCGGACCGGAGCCGGTGCGCACCGTGGTCGAACTCGAACCCGCGCTCCGGACCGAGGAGTTCTTCGAGACGACGTTCGGGCTGGCCCGCGACGGCGAGACCGACGCGGACGGCCGGCCCTCGACGCTCCAGTTCGCGGTGCTGGCCGACGAGTTCGCGGAGGAGTTCCGGTTCGAGCTGGGACCGGCTCCGCTTCGGCGTCCCGCCGCCGCGGTGCTGGGGGCGATGGGACGAGCGGCGGGCTACCAGGGAACGTATCCGGCGTACACGAAGGAGCCGGTCGAAGCCGAGCCGCCGGAGCAGTACTGACTCGTCAGGTCAGGTCCAGCACCGTCGCGAGCGCCTCCTCGATCGGCTCGGTCTTGCTCCGGTCGTACAGCGCCGCGGCGGGGTGGAAGCAGGGGACGACCGTGCGGCCGTCGACCTCGAACTCGCGCCCGTGGAGGTCGGTGATCGTCTCGTCGGTGTCGAGCAACTCCTGGGCGGCGAAACTGCCAAGCGGGACGAGGACGGCGGGATCGACGCGCTCGATCTCGGCGTCGAGCACGGGCGCCCACGCTTCGATTTCGGCGACGTACGGGTCGCGATTTTCGGGCGGGCGCACCTTGACGACGTTGCTGATGTACAGCTCGGCGCGGTCGTGGCCGACGGCGTCGAGCGCGCGGTCGAGTTGCTGACCGGCCTGCCCGACGAACGGCTCGCCCTGTTTTACTTCCTGGGCGCCCGGCGCCTCGCCGACCAGCATCGCGTCGGCGTCGAGCGGTCCCGCGCCGCCGACGAAGCAGTCGAGGTCGAAGTGGTCGTCGGGGACTTCGGCGAGGGCGTCTGCGAACTCCGACTCGTACTCCCAGCCGGTGTCGTACTCGGTGGGCATTCTCGGGTCGTGGTACTACGCTTCCGGGGAAAGTGGTTGGGTGGAGCGGATGCCGGACGCCCCGGAATCGGTCGGGCAAATCAGTCCCTTTTTACAGGCAGAAGGGGAACCACGAACCATGAGCTTCGAAGAGGACGACAGCGTCATCCTGCACGACGAGCACAGCGAGTACGACGGCGAGGAGGGGACGATCAAGCAGGTCATGGAGACGATGTTCGGCGACGAGACCTACACCGTCAGCTTCGAGGAGGGCCAGGAGACCGGCGTGCCCGAGGACAACCTCGAAGCCGCCGAGTAGCACCCCGATGCCGAGCGTCCCGTTCCACTACGTCGATCTGCGAACGTTCTGCTACGCCACAGAGGACGACAAGCGCGTCGAGGCGGCGCTGCGTCACTACCTCCCCGAGGAGTTCGAGATCGAGGTCGCACCCACCGAGGGCCACCACGGCGACCGGATCGTCGTGCTCTCGGCGCGCGTCGAGAACGCCGACGAGATGCGTCACGTGCTCGGACAGGTCGCCGAAATCGACCAGATCGACCGCGTGATGGACGAGCTCGACGAGCGGGTCGACGAGAACTGCTCGCTATTTTTGCGGCTCGACAAGCAGGCGGCGTTCAACGGGCGCTCCGAACTCGGCGAGGGGATCACCCTCCGCGCGAAAGTCGAGGCCTACCCCGCAAAGCAGGAAGCGGCCGTCGAGAACGCGCGCGAGGCGTTCGAGAACGTCCGCGAGGGCGCGTACTGACGCCGATCGGCGCTCGCCGCGCCGCCGTTTTCACCCGCGCGCCATCCCGACACAAGGCTTATTGTGCGGGCCGTTGTCTTGCGAACCGTTACCACGATCCGCGTGGGTGAATATCATGCAAACGTGTCCGTACTGCGACTCCGACCTGATGGGAACTGCAAGCCGCAGGCGCACCCGCGGCGACGCCACGCCGGGCCGAAAGAGCACGGGGCCGGAGCTGGTCTCGTGTCCGGACTGCGGGGAAGTGATCGACGGGTTCACTCCGCACTGACCGACACGGACGGTCGAACGATACGAACGACTAGCCGACACAGACGATCGACTGCGGCGGCACACTCCCACTTTTCCGGAACGTAACTGCAAAGGCCCGTCGCGGGGCTGGTACTGGTATGTACGAGGCGGTCCACGCACGGCCCGACGGCGACGCCACGGTCTCCCGACTCGCGCGCGCGGCCGCCGAGTTGGGATACGACGGCGTCGTCGTCCGCAACCACAGCGACGCCAAGGCCGACTACGATCCCGACGAGGTCGCCGCGGCGACGGGCGTGGACGTCGTCGACGGCATCGAGATCCGCGCGGACGATCCCCAGAAAGCGAGCGGCGCGGTCGGCAACTACCGGGGCAAGCGCACGATCGTCGCCGTCCACGGCGGGACGAACGCGATGAATCGCTTCGCCGTCGAGCAGGAGCGCGTCGACGTGCTCGCCCACCCGATGGCGGGCGACGGCGACGTGAACCACGTGCTCGCGAACGCCGCCCGGGAGAACGGCGTCCGGATCGAGTTCGACCTCTCGCGGGTGCTCCGGGCGACGGGTGGCCGGCGCGTGCAGGCGCTGCAGGGACTGCGGAAACTGCGCGAGATCGTCGACCACTGCGACGCGCCGTTCGTCGTCAGCGCCGACGCGCGCTCGCACCTCCAGTTGCGCGCGCCCAGGGAGCTCCGGGCCGTCGGCGAAGTGATCGGATTCGATCCCGAGGCGATCGAGACGGGGCTTCACGAGTGGGGGGAAATCGCCGAGCGCACCCGCGAGATCCGGTCCGAGACGTTCATTGAGCCGGGGGTCGAACGTGGCAGGTATGAAAAAGACCATTGAGGACCACGCCGCCCGCTTCGACGAGAAGGCCGCGGAGTACGACGATTCGAAGAGCGAGGAGTACCGCGCCTGCGCGGAGCTAGTGATCCGCCACGCCGCGCCTGAGGCGGACGACGCCGTGCTGGACCTGGCGACGGGCACCGGCGCGATCGGGCTGGCGCTGGCCGACGATGCCGAGTTCGTAGTCGGCCGGGACATCAGCGAGGGGATGCTGGAACAGGCCCGCGAAAAGGCCGCCGAACGGGGCATCGAGAACGTCGAGTTCGGCGAGGGGCGGTTTCGCGACCCAGGCGTCGACCGGAATATCGACGTCGTCGTCTCGAACTTCGCGATGCACCACCTCTCGGACGAGGAGAAGCGCGAGGCGATCGAGACCATCGCGGAACTGGACCCCGGCCGGTTCGTCCTCGGCGACGTGATGCTGTTCGGCGAAGCCGACCCGTCCGAGCCGTTCTACAGCCCCGAGGTCGACGATCCCGCGACGGTCGGCGTGCTGGCCGACGCCCTCACAGACGCCGGCTTCGCGCTCACCGCGGTCGAACAGGTCCACGAGCAGGTCGGCGTGCTCGTCGCCGAGCGGCCCGACGGCGCGGTCGACGCCGCGGCGACCGACGCCGCCGACCCATCCCGCGACGATACCGACCAGGAGTCCGAATGAAACACCTCCCGAAGCACCTCCGGCCGCGCTGGCGCTATCTCGCGGTCGGCCTCGAAGGCTGGCCCGACGCCGACGTCGACCGAGGCGACTTCCAGCGCGAGCTGTGGTACGCCGGCCAGAACCTGCTGGGCGACGCCGGGAGCGCCGACGCCGACCTGACGGTGCTGGACTTCGACTTTTCCGACGGCACCGGCGAGACGATCGTGCGCGCCCGTCACGGCCACGTCACCGAGGCGCGGGCCGCGCTGGCCTGCCTGGACGCGATCGACGGCGACGAGATCGCCGTGCAGATCCGGGGCGTCAGCGGCACGATCCGAGCCTGTGAAGAAAAGTATTTAGGACGCGCTCCGGAAGCTTCCCAAGAGAGAACGGTCGCGTTCGAGGGCGCGGAGCGGCCCGCAGCGGCCCGCGAAAAGCTGGTCGACGTCCGGGTCGGCTCCGCGTTCGTCGGCGCGACGGACCTCGATTTCGAGTGATACCATGCAGGGACAAGCCCAACAGCAGGCCTACGACCGGGGGATCACCATCTTCTCCCCGGACGGACGGCTCTATCAGGTCGAGTACGCGCGCGAAGCGGTCAAACGAGGCACGGCGAGCATCGGCGTCCGCACCGCCGAGGGCGTCGTGCTGGCGGTCGACAAGCGGATCCGCTCGCCGCTGCTCGAGGGGACGAGCGTCGAGAAGCTCCACAAGGCCGACAACCATATCGGCATCGCCAGCGCCGGCCACGTCGCCGACGCGCGCCAGCTGATCGATTTCGCGCGCCGGAACGCCCAGACCAACCGTCTGCGCTACGGCGAGCCGATCGGCGTCGAGACGCTCACCAAGGAGGTCACCGACCACATCCAGCAGTACACGCAGGTCGGCGGCGCCCGTCCCTTCGGCGTCGCGCTGATCATCGGCGGCATCGAGAACGGCACGCCCCGCCTCTACGAGACCGATCCCTCCGGGACGCCCTACGAGTGGAAGGCCCTCGCCGTGGGCGCCGACCGCGGCGAGATCCAGGAGTTCCTCGAGGAGAACTACGACGAGGGCGGCGATCTGGAGTCGGGCATCGTGCTCGCGCTCGAGGCGCTGGCCTCGGTCAACGACGGCTCGCTCAGCCCCGAGGGCCTCGGCATGGCGACCGTCGACGCCGAGAGCGAGCAGTACGTCGAGCTGACCAAAGACGAAATCGGCGAGTATCTCGACGCCGAGGGCCTCCTCGACGAGGGCGAGGAGGACGACGAAGCTGACGGCGACGAGACGGACGAGTAACGGCCAGCCTGGGCCGGTCCCGGGTCTTTTTCGTGCTCCTCTGCCGATTCTCCCACAGCCGTCGCTTTCGAGACCGTTTCGCCCGACCGTGTGCCGATCCTGAGGCTCCGAGCGGGCCAACGGTTACGGACGCGGCCGTGGAAACTCCGGACGATGTCCTCACTCTCCGGTGTGATCGACGACGAGCGGGTCAACGCCGCGCTGTCGTGGGGGATCGTCGCGCTGGTGGCGTACGCGGCGATCGAGAGCATTCTCACCGGCGAGTTGTTGTGGGCCGGGCTCGCGGCCGTGACCGGTGGTCTCGCCGCGTTGCCGCCGCTTCGGGAACGCGAGGCGCGTAGGATGGTCTCCTGGGAAGTGCTGGCGCTCGCGGCGGTGCCGCTGGTCGGGCGCTCGCTCGGCGTCGTCACGCAGGCCGCGACGTACCTCGCGGTGGCGACGCTGGCGCTGTTGATCGCCGTCGAGATCGACACGTTCAGCACGGCGGAGATGACGCCGCGGTTCGCCGTCGGCTTCGTCGTCGTGACAACGATGGCGGTCGCGAGCGTCTGGACGATCGCGCAGTTCGCGTCGGACGCGCTGCTGGGGACGTCGATCCTTCCCGGCCAGACCCGACTGATGTGGGATCTCGTCCTGGCGACCGCGGTCGGGCTGGGCGCCGGGGTGCTGTTCGAGCTGTACTTCCGGCGCTACGGCGGCCCCGATCGCGACGAGCGCTCGCGAGGTGAGTCGGCGTGACGACCGTCGCCGGCCGCGATCTCGACTCGGGCGCCTGGGTCGCCGTCAGGATCATGCAGGCGATCCTCGCTGTCGTCGTCGGCTATGCGCTGCTTACCCGGCAGTTCGGCCTCGTGATCAACGCCGGGATTCCGTTGACGATCACGTTCCTGCCGCGCGCGATCGATCGCAAGTACGGCTACGCGATGGGCGGCGGCCTCGCGATCTGGATCTCCGGCGCTGCCTTTCTCCACGCGATCGGCGCGCTCGGGCCGTACCGGATGTTCGGGTGGTACGATCAGGTGACCCACACGCTCTCGGCGACGGTCGTCGCCGGCGCGGGCTACGCCGTCGTCGTCGCGATCGAAGCCGAGCACGACGGCGTCGTGATCCCGGGGCGGCTGCGCGGCGTGTTCATCCTCCTGTTCGTGCTCGCCTTCGGTCTCCTCTGGGAGATCGGCGAGTTCATGACCGGGCTGGTCGCCGATCTGTACGGTGGTCAGGCCGTCCTCGCGCAGTACGGCGTCAGCGACATCGCGCTGGATCTGCTGTTCAACCTGGTCGGCGCGACGATCGTTGCGCTCTGGGGCACCGGCTACTTCGACGGGCTGAGCCGACTGCTCGCGCGGCGGGTCGACTGGGCCGAGGGAGAACAGTAACGGGTCGTCGTCGAGAAGAGACGCGGTCCGGATTACGACGGCCAGTTCCGCTCCTTTCGCACGCCCTCGGGGTTGATCGAGATCGACTCGACCTCGACACCGTGTTCCTGTAACCGCCCGAACGTCCGCTGGTCGATCTCGCTACACGACGCCTCGATCGAGATCCGGAGTTCGTTTTCGTCGCCCGATAGCTCGGCGTTCCAGATGACGGAGTCCCATTGCATTGTGACCACCGGACTTTCGCCCGTCTGCGCTCGGACGTAGTCCCCCGACGCGGATAAACCCGAGACGCGTTTGCAGATCCTGCGAACGCGACGCCCGTCGTTTTTAGCGCGCGCCGTCGACACGACACTCGAAGGTCGATGGACGTCGACACACAGGAGATCGTCGAGGCGATCGAGAGCGAAGACGCCAGGGAGATGCTCGCGCTCGCCAGTCTCGAACCGATGTCCGCCGACGACCTCGAGGCGGAACTCGACGCGTCGCTCGCGACCGTCTATCGGCACGCGGAGGAACTGGTCGAACTGGAGTTCATGGACGAAGAGACGGAGATCTCCCCGGACGGGAACAACTACAGCACCTACGAGACGACCGTCCGAGAGATCGAGTTCGAGATAGCCGACGGCGAGTTCCGCCTCGATCTGCAGTACCGAGACGACGTGATCGACCGGTTCGGGCGCCTTTGGCGCTCGCTGGGAGGTGATTCTACGTAGGATGCCGTCGACGGCCGTGGCGGCGGTTCTTCAGACGGGCCGCTCGCCCGAGATCTGGCTGTTCACCGCGATCAATTTCCTCACCTTCGCGCTGGGGCTGCTCCTGGCGGTCATCGCGCTCCAGGCCTATCGTCGCGAGGGCATCCGGACCTTTCTGCTGGTCAGCGCCGGCTTCGCGCTCGTCACGATCGGGACGGTCATCGAGATGGTGTACGAGTTCGGCGTCAACGACGCCCTCAACACCGGTCTGACGGCGTTCGGACGAGAACTGTATCTCCTCCGGACCGTCGAGGGACTGTTCATCGCACTCGGGCTGTTGCTGTTCGTCTACTCGCTCAGGAAGATCTGAGTCGGAGTACCGCCGGCCGCAATGACGGCCGAGGGGACCAGATTCGAACCGGCGGACGCCCACGAGACAGCGTCCTAAGCGACGATCATCGGAAATCCGTTCTACGGCCCGGATCCACCCGTTTCTTCCCCCGACAGGATGCAATCAGAGGGCAGGAGTGATAGACACATCTGGGGACAGCGATAGTCGCTTCTGCCGAATCCGGCTCGTTTATGCCTGTGGAAACCGACGGTTTGCTACTTCCGAAACGGAAACGGCCGGCAGGTAGACGTACGAGCCAAACGAGTGTTCGTTGTCAGTCCGGTTCTCCGTCTTGGAGAGCGGTACCATCTACATCCTCGACGATGTGAAACTCCTCTGACCCGCACTCACAGCCTGTTCTCCGTCCGATGGGTTGAATCGTTCCGTCAGGCCATTTCTCGGCAGCATAGACGGAACCGCAGGACGAGCAAGAGACAACCGCTCGTTCGCTCTCTCCATCGGGCATTGTCGCTCTCTTCGAGGATTAGACGCTATAGCTGTTGCGTGATGACTTGGGGAACACGATCAACCGTTCAGTCAGCGCCCACTACTGAACACCGTCAGTCTCACCCCTGTCGTCCTCAGAGGAGTTCCATAGTGCTCCATGGAGAATCGGTCTAATGCCCCATCAGGGGGATGGAAGAAGAGCTTATCTTGCTCAGCGGTCTTTGCTACTTATATGGGTGACCGAGCGAAGGCCGGAAATACGGCCTTTTGGGGGGGCATGGACGACGACGATGCGCTCCAGCGGTATCAAACGCTCGTCAACACGGTCGACGATGGGATCTACCAACTAGATCCGGAGGGGCACTTTGTCGCGGTCAACGACGTAGTCGTCGAGATGACTGGGTACAGCCGTGAAGAACTGCTCGAGGAACACGTTTCACTTGTTCTCGACGACGCTGACATCGAGAGCATCGAACAAGAACTCCGTGAACACTTCTCGACCGCTGATCAGGATGTGGCTACGTTTGAACTGCACATCGAAGCCGCTGACGGGCAGCGGATACCCGTTGAGCTGCGGGCCAATCCCCTCGTTGACGGTGGCACGTTCGAAGGGACTGTCGGGGTGGCGCGCGATATCTCCGACAGGAAGCAACGCCAGAAAGCGCTAAAATCGACACAGGAGTCCTACGAATCGATCACAAGCGTCCTCGATGAAGCTGATGTCAGCGTATGGATACTTGACGACGAGTTCGACGTTGCATGGATCAACGAGGCGACCGAACGGTACTTCGAACTCGATCGCGACGAGGTCATCGGCCACGACAAGCGCGACCTGATCGATGAGACGATTCGGAATCGGATCATCGACGACGACACGTTCGCCGATACCGTGCTGGCCACCTACGAGGATAACACCTACACCGAGCGCTTCGAGTGCAGAGTCACGTCCGATGTGGACCAACAGAGACGCTGGCTCGAACATCGGAGCAAACCGATCGAGTCCGGGCAGTACGCCGGTGGACGGGTCGAACTCTACTACGACATCACTAGTCAAAAGGAAAACGAACAAGCGCTCAGGGAGAGCGAACAACGGTTCCGTTCGTTGGTCGAGACTGTCGATGAATACGCGATGTTCATGCTCGACACGGACGGGCGCGTCGTCAGCTGGAACGACGGAGCGGAGCGCATCAAGGGCTACGAGGCCGACGAGATCGTCGGTGAGCACTTCTCGGCGTTCTACACAGACGAGGACGTCGCCGCTGGCGTTCCCGAAGAGAACCTCGCGGCGGCTCGCGAGGAGGGATCGATCAACGACGAGGGGCGGCGGATGCGCGCTAACGGCTCGAGCTTCTGGGCGAACGTGACGATCACGGCCATCCGCAACGACGACGGATCCCTCCGAGGGTACGCGAAGGTGACTCGGGACATGACCGAACGCCGCGAGCGCGAGCGCCAGCTTCAACGCGAACGCGACGTGATCGACCAGATCCTCGAGACCAGCCCCATCGGCATCCAGGTCTTCGACGCCGAGGGCGAACTTGAGCGGATGAACCGTCGTGCGGGAGAGATCCTGAACGTCCCGGAGAACCAGTTCGACGAATACGAGCCCGGCGACCTCCCCGTCTACGATGAGGATGGGCAACCGATCACCGTAGATGAGCATCCGTTCGTCCGAGCGCTCGAAACCGGCACACCGGTGTACGATCACGTACTCCAGGTGGAGCGTCCTGATGGCGAGCAACGGTGGTTATCTGTCAACGCGGCCCCGATCCTTGACGACGACGGGGAGGTTGACCGCGTGATCACAACGGATGACGATATCACCGATCTCAAACAGCGCGAACGGGAACTCGATCGGCTGACGAGCGAACTCTCGGCGGAACTCGATGAGGTGTTCGAGCGCATCGACGACGCGTTCTACGCGGTCGACAACGAGTTCCAGTTCACCCACGTCAACGAACGTGCCGAAGAACTCCTGCAACGGCCCGAAGAAGACCTATTGGGCGATAACATATGGGAAGAGTTTCCCTACATCGCCGAGATCGACGAGGTCCGGGAGGCTTTCCAGACGGCGATGGAATCACAGGAGGCGAACACCCTCGAGTTCTACAACGACAACCTCGGGTTCTGGGTCGAGGCGAACCTCTACCCCTCAGAGTCGGGGGTGTCGGTCTACTTCGCGGACATTACCGAGCGTAAAGAACACGAACGCGAACTCGAACTGTACGAGACGATCGTAGAGACCGTCGAAGACGGCGTCTACGCAGTCGACCAGGACGCACAATTCGTGATGGTAAACGACTCCTTCTGCGAGATGACGGGCTGGGGTCGCGAGGAGCTTCTTGGCCGGCATGCAACGATAATTCATGACGATGGAGTCACCTCTCGAGCTGAACAACTGACCACGGAAGTACAGCAAGGCAAGCGTGAAAGGGCTAACATCAACCTCGATATCATCACCAGAGATGGAGAGCGATTCCCCGCGGAAAGCCGTGTCAGTCCGTTCTCGCACGACGGTAACGAAGGCCGTTGCGGCGTCGTACGCGACATCTCGGAGCGAAAGGAGCGTGAGCGGCAACTCGAACGGCGGACCCGTCAACAACAGGCCGTCGCCGAGCTCGGTCAGCTCGCGCTCGAATCGGACGATCTCGACGAAGTTATGCACGAGGCGGCTCGTCAGGTAGCGGACGTCCTCGACAACGACTACTGCAAGGTTCTGGAGCTCGACAGGGACGCCGAGGAGCTTCTTCTTCGCCAGGGCGTCGGCTGGCGCGAGGGAATCGTCGGTGAGGCGACGGTGTCGTCCATCGAGGACCGCTCACAGGCTGCAGTGACGCTTGCCAACGAGGAGCCGATCGTCGTTCAGGATCTCGCATCGGACGAGCGTATCAGCGGGGCCGAACTCCCGACGAGCCACGACGTCTGTAGCGGTATCAGCACCATCATCGGATCGATCGACGAGCCGTGGGGGACCCTCGGGACCCACGACACCGCCCGACAGGAGTTCACTACCGAGGACGTGAACTTCGTCAAGAGCGTCGCCAACGTGCTCGCGGAGGCGATCGAACGCGAGCGGTATCAGAACGAGCTCGAGCAGTTAGTCGACGATCTGGAGGAGTCGAACGAACGCCTCGAACAGTTCGCGTACGCCGCCTCCCACGATCTCCAGGAACCGCTTCGGATGGTGACGAGCTACCTCAAACTGATCGAGGAGCGGTACGACGACGAGCTCGACGAGGACGGCCGCGAGTTCCTCGAATTCGCCGTCGACGGTGCCCAGCGGATGCGCGACATGATCGACGCATTGCTCGAATACTCGCGGGTCGAGACCCAGGGCGATCCGTTCGAGCCGGTCGATCTCGGAACAGTGTTCGATGACACGCTCGAGAATCTTCGGATACGCATCGAGGAGACGAACGCCGAGATCACCACCGACTCGCTCCCCAGCGTCTCCGGTGACCGCGATCAGTTACGGCAGGTGTTTCAGAACCTCCTGAGCAACGCGATCGAGTACAGCGGTGACGATCCCCCGCGGGTACACGTCTCGGCCGAGCGCCAGGGGAGCAAGTGGCGCGTAGCCGTTCGGGACGAAGGGATCGGTGTTGATCCCGAGCACGTGGATCGTATCTTCGAGGTGTTCCAGCGACTCCACACCCAGGACGAGCATTCCGGGACTGGCATCGGACTGGCGATGTGTCAGCGGATCGTGGAACGCCACGGTGGTGCTATCTGGGCCGAATCCGAGCCCGGAGAGGGCTCGACGTTCTACTTCACGCTTCCCGCTGCGGAGGGCTCTCAGCACTGAGTACGGAACCGGAGGAAGCCTCGCTTCGCTCGTCTTCCAGGGTTCGAATCCGCACCATCCGATTGCTGCTGCTCGCGGAGTTGCTCGCAGCAGCAATGCGCGGGACCGGATTCGAACCGGCGGACTCCTACGAGACAGCGTCCTAAGCGCGAGAGTGCCAGAGGCACCCATATTGGCTTTTTGCGGCAATACCTGCTGTGTTTTCGACTGTCTACCGGCATATACGGCCGGATTGTACATAAACCCCCCACCGGGACAGCGTTAAGCGCGAATCTCGTTGGCCGGGACATGATTACCAATAACTCTACCAAAAATTGTCTATAGACACTCACTCGTCAATCTTTCAGGTATGAGAATTCTCTAGCAGATGGCACCTCAGCTGGTAATCCACCGTCAGCGAGGATACCCTGACATCCATCCAAGAAGACTTGCGCGAACTCCATCATCATACTCCGCTCATCTCTAATTGCCCGTTCTAATCCAATACCAAATGAATAAGCAGTTAATCTGTAGATGTCGTCGCCACCCAAACGCGATGCTTTCAGAAGTAGAATTGTCGTGAGGGGATAGAGATCTGAGAGAAACGCCCCGTTCCAAGCAAGACGCTTTGTATCTTCAATTAGCGAACCTTTGGAAGGCTCTTCGTACGCAAGTAGCTCTATTAGCAGGGTTCTGGTACTGATAGCAAATAGGAGTATAAGGGTTGTGACCGCAATTATTATCGATAACTGCTCCGCCAACTCACGAGGGACTTGAAAATACACTAGACTCAAAGCAGCGAGTGTCAGCAGCAAGCTTACGCCGAACTCACCTACGTTGTACTTCTGAGGATTTACAATCTCTCCCCTTTCGAGTCTTTTTCGGAGATCCCTATACATCAATTCTTGAGGGTGTCCTTCTCCAAAATGCTCATCAAGTAATGCATCCGCTGCTCCGTCCATTACCAGCATGAAATCATCTCGGAGCAGTCGAGCGTCTTTTGGAGAGAGTAATAGTCTAATCGGGAGGTAGGAGATACCGCGAAAGAAAACGACAGTACCGAGTTTACCGACTTGCCTCGAAACAATCGAAAGTAGGTATAGCGCTAACGCCAAAATGAATCTCGGTAACGAGACGAAGAGGAACTGAAGCAATCCGAGAGCCACTGAACGAACCATCTTAGCTGAGTAACGAGAATAGTAACCCGAACACACCCGTAGCGTGAACAAGGCTCAGAAGAGCTATTATCGCACCAACAACGGCAGCTCCTGTCGGCAAAGGTTCTAGTTGTTCCCGTGTGGTGTTAACGTGCACATTGACGGTCTCAGAAATTGTTTCTACTTTCTCATCATCTCCTACGGCGAGGATTAATCTGATCTCATAGTCTCCTGGTTTGGCCTGTTCAGATGTATTCAACTTAAATCTCATAGGTGGCGAAGGAACAACCTGCTCCTCAGACTCTCCGTCTTCTGGAACAAACGCCAAGTCCTCCGAGATCTCATCAGAACTGTTCCGAGGGAGTGGTAGTACTTTCTCCGAGAGAGTTCTAGGATAGTATTTATCAAATATCTGGTCCATGCTAATATCCGGGTTAGCTCTCATATTGGCACCCCATTCTACATCGTCTGCGAACAGGATTCGAGGAATACCCATTGTTATTCCATAACGCGAGAGGGGCATATGTCGAATATGAGAGTCTGAATCGTCAATTTCACTACCTATTGAAAGATGCTCGATGCGATTCTCGTTCCAATCTACAGATCCATCTACACTCAATGAAACTTTTCCCACCCATTGACTGTCGGGTAAGATAGCGGGGTTAGAGAGCATCGTGAGCTTGTTCTTCGGGGGAGAACCATATCCAGAAATATACAGGTCGAATAATACTTCATCTCCGGGATCAATTGCGGTATGATGATTTATGGTGACTAGCTCGTAATCAAAATCTGTCTGTGTATGAGCTTGGGCTTGAATCACCTTTTGCTGCTCTGTGTGGTCAACCATGCTCCATAGTCTGTTATAGAAGAAATATAATTCAACTGCTTTACACAGAGGGAACATCAGCACTCAATTCAGGTCGTGTTTTATTAGATACCAGTATTATTATCATAAATAGATGCAGATACTGCAGGGCGTAATGCTTAACGGCAATGAAACACAGGTAACTAGTAGGTGGTGAGAATGAATGTTCAACTTGATATTCAATGCCGTTGTGCATGCGAGCATGACGGCCATCATCGTCGCCGTATTCTATAGCCTGTACGAAGAAGGCCTCAGGTGAGAGGTTGCTCTCTCCCGAAAATCACAGACATTATTTGCTGACGTAGTGACGCCACGCAGCCGTAGGATCACTCCAGAGCTGTCGCGGGACATTTTCCATCCATTCACACGGGAGCTCTTCGCCAACCGCGTGGTTGGCCTCCAAAGCCTCCAGACGGGCTTCCAAGTCGTTGTGAGTCATGTTCCTTCAAGACGCTCTAAGCGCGCTTCAAGCTCTTGTAGGTCCTTACGCTCAACGAGCCAATCGTTCCAATCCTTTACCGTCATCGCGGCTTTGCGATACTCGCCCTCTGAGAGCAGGCCTCGAATTGCCCGTTGGTAGACAGATTCGGTTACGAGATCTCGGTGATTGCCCAAAGACGCCTCAATATGCTCGGCAAGTCGGTCCAAATCCTTGCTGATCTGCTGCTGGCTGACGCCGTAGCGTTCGGCTTGCTCGGTTTGATTGAGCATCGAGGGATGCCCCAGGTCAAGAATCTGCTGAAGCAGCTCGGCTCGACGCTCGACGTAGCTGTATTCCGTTGGATTCTTCGATGGAACGGAAACAGCGGAGTAATCGGGCGTGCTACTACTATCTACAATCGCGGATTCTGGATCAGACGTTTTCATATTGCCACTTCACTTGGTTAGCTGATAGACATGAACGGGACTACGATTACTATAGGTTATGAGCCAGAAGAGCATCAATGCTCGCATCAACCCCCTAAAATCGTCATTTGAGAATTTCGCGCTACAACCCGCTCCTGGGTGTGCTACATCCCGTGTTATCCCATCTGAAGGGCCTAACGCTCGGGTAACTACTCGTCTATGGAAACACGACCCTTAGAATCGGCAGAAATCGTGTAGCCTTGCCATGTAAAGGTGATTTCTGGGCGAGCATCCGAATTCGCATACAGAGCATCCACCGCATCTGGGTCAATCACCGCAAAAAGCGGCGGAGTGATCTCAACGGGATCAACACCTTCTTTCGCTGCTACTTCCCGGATTATCTGGTCAGAAATCGAACGATTAGGCGGTTCAGTCTCTCGTCCCTCAGTATGATTACAACTCATGCTGATCCCCCGAAGTATGCGGTACGTCAACGAGGGTCCATTAATAGCTTCTGATTGCCGTTGAGGGGAATAGAGTGCCAGCAAGTACCCTCACAAGATACCACTTAATTATAGATGAGGGCATAAGCAGATACCCTTGTTCACAGCGTTCACACAAAACCCATCGAGGGCGTCGAGAGTGTACAGTGTGAACAGAAATATCTATTGAGAAGCTAAGAGGAGGGAGTAGAAGGAGTAAAGAGAAAAAGATCAGACTTCTGTTCACAGTGTTCACACACCCTTGTCGAAGCGGGAATTCATACAAGTAGGACGAGAAATAGAGTTAACAGTCGAGCTCGACGCCTTTGTATGCTCTTACGACATCATCACCTACGCGTAGTCGAGTATCGCTGATAAACAGATTATAGTCATGCAGGCGGCGTGTTAACATCGATTGGGACTTCAGCTGAAGGCCTTGCTCTTCGCAGTATCCCATATAAGCTTCATAGACCTCGCTTTTTGGCGTTTTACAGTTAGGGGCCATGGCGATACAGTCCTCACAGAACTGCTGGATGGAATTCCCTTGGGAATGCCATTTTGTCCTAACGGCTTCGGGCCCAGGAGCATCAAAATGCCCTCGTTCCTGAAGCCGGTCGTATCCGACAAGTGCCCAATTGAGGATTCCGGACATCTCAGCGCGACACTTCTCGCGTAGCTGCTTATCTTGATCTTCGGGCGCAATTTGATGTGGGAACGTCAGGAGGATTATACGTCCAAAGAAGGCAGCATCCTTATTCTCGGCATCAGGGAGCGTATTCGCCGAATAGATATGCTTTGCCTTGGGTCGGATATCATATGGATCCTTGTTCTTGCGCTCAACAGTAATGCTATCACCCGACATAATAGCTTTCGCCACCCCCGTATTTTTGACAAGTTCGGCAGAGATGTCGTTGGCAATGTTTGCCCAAGCCCCTTCCAGCCGATACTTATGGAATCGCTGGTTCGCAAGGTTTTGAAAGGGGATACTCCGTGTAGCTTGCTCGCCCAAGAAGTCGCTGACAATGTCAGAGAACGTCGATTTTCCTGTATTAGTCTCGCCAACAAGGAACAGATGTTTGTGATAAGGGATCCCCCAATGCATGAGACAATACCCGACGTATTCCTGCAGTAGGCGCTGATCCTCACTACTTTCTGTTACGTCATTTAAGAACTTCCTGAAGGTTGTACAATCTGCATCAGGGTCGTACTTGTGAGGGATAACGGCCTTGCAGTAGTCCTCTGGCTCTAATGGCCGCAACACTCGGGTATCAAGATCAAGCAGCCCATTTTTGAGAGGAAGCTTACCCTCGGGCGGCGACATCTCGTTGAGATAGTTATTCGCTTTGAAGCGTTCAACCAGTTCGTTCATGACGCCTGTTGCGTAGGATGACTCCATGATTTTCAGGGCAACCTCGCGAAGTACCTGTTTGCCATTATCCCGCCAAACACCGTCTTCGCATACCCACAGGACCTCGTTGTGATAAGCAATATCAACCAAGTGATCTATAACTTGGAAGGCGCAATGCGCTTTCTTAACTTGCGTCTGCTTCTCGCAATTACTAACGAGTTGGAAGTACCGGTCTCGTGCTTCTTTTAGACTGGCAGATTGTGGGCTTTCAGATGCGCCATACGGATACTCCCACCCCTTCTTAGTGGCGAATTTGATGACCGTGCCAATCGTTACAGGATCATCATCTACGCGGTCACTATCGGCGTTTTGGATAATCGCCTTGGCCTGCCCAGGTGAGTTGTTCTGCCATTTTTGTCCCTTCTTCGACCATTCGATGAACAGGTCGGACGCTGTTTGATCATCGAAAAAGTCCGCCAGTGCGAAACCAATGTTCACCCATGTTGTATATTCAACATCGGGATCAATGTACGCCAGAGCATCCCGAATATCTTCCTCGGTCAATGGGTCCTCCCCGAATTCATGCCCCACCATCTCAATTTCTATTTCAGAATCATCTTCAACGGGGTCATGCCCATTAATAGCAATATAGGCATCTCGCAGCCAATCGTCTACCCAGTCACCGTATTCAACGATAGAGTTGCTGACAGGAATGTTCGCTTTTTCGAGGGGTCTTGTATGACCAGTAATGGTGACGAACTTGTTATCGAAGGCCTCAACGCCCTCGTGATCCCGATTTTCGAACATTTCTTCCCCATACCAGACAGGTATTTGGAAGTCATGAATGGGAATATGGGCACCGTCTAGTTTAGCACCTCCTCAGCCGGTGTACGGTGGTCGAGCGTCTGATGCGGTCGCTGCCGATTATAATACGCGACGAAGACAGCGAGCCACT
>JGI12450J13901_1000117_pt1 | contig 22975 bp, 21 predicted proteins | sample A23M3SouthBayCA_FD_13901 | JGI IMG/M metagenome (IMG submission 13901)
CCTCGGTGACCCCCCACCACATCGCGATCGCGACCGCGAACGCCGCCGGGTTCGAGCGCTCGCTGACCGCCATCGGCTCGCCGTTCATCCGGGCGGTCGACCGGTCGGCGACGTAGACGTCGTCGAGCGCGGGCAGCGCGTTCGCCGCGGCGATCGGCTCGCCGTCCTCGACGGCGGCGACGCTGGTCGCCCACACCTGGATCCCGCGGACGTAGTTGGCGGTGCCGTCGATCGGATCGACGATCCACGCCGGCCCCTCCGCCGGGACTTCCTTTCTGGCGTCTTCCTCCTCGGCGACGATCGGCACGTCGGGCGTGGCGTCGCGCAGTTCGGATAGCACCGTTCGCTGGGCCGCCCGATCGGCCTGCGTGACGAGGTCGGCTTCGTTCTCCTTCGTCTCGACGTCGAGTCGCCCGCGGAACGTCTCGGCGGCCGTCTCGCCGCCCGCTCGGGCGGCGCGCTCGGCGACGCTCGCGGGATCGTCGATCTTCATGGGTCGAGTACCGCCGCCGCGGCAGTTAGGGGCGTCGATGCTAGTGGTCGGCCGCCTCCCCGCGATCTCCCGAATCTGCTACCTGTCGATCGACTGCCTGTGTCGATGCTATTACAAGGATTGCAGACCACTCGGCTACTAATGGAGGCCGTCCTGTGGTACGTGTTTACGGGTACTCGGGGCGGAGCGAATCGCGCACGGATTCTCCGGGCGATCGACGAGCGGCCCCGCAACGCCAACCAGCTCGCGGAGGACCTCGAACTGGACTACAAGACCGTCCGGCATCACCTCGACGTCCTGCGGGACAACGAGATCGCCCAGAAGAGCGGCGACGACTACGGCGCGATCTACCTGCCGACAGATCGGGTGCGCCACCACTGGGACACCGTCGAACAGATCCTCGAACAGGTGAACTAACTATGTACGAATTTGGGAAAGAGTATAACCGGACTGGGTGGATAGAGGTGGACAGATGACGCTCTGGGTCGACGTGGTGCGCGTGGCAGTCCTCGCGAACGTAGCGCTGCTGCTGGTGCTTGGCTACGTCTGGGGACGGAACTACCTGCAGTTCCGATCGAAGCACACGCTCGGGCTGTTGCTGTTCGCCGCGTTCCTGCTCACCCAGAACCTGCTGAACCTGTACTTCTACCTCGTCCATCCGGACCTCTCGCCCTGGTGGCACAGCGCGGCCGTGCCGCCGATCGTCTGGCGCGCCCAGATGCTGCTCCACGTCAGCCAGACGGTCGGCCTGGCGTTCCTGACGTGGGTCACCTGGGACTGACCCTCGCTGGCCCGCCGGTCCGCCGGTCGTTCGCGATCGCTTTTTATACTCCGTTAGTTCATCACACCAATATCGATATCGACGCATAGATGGCCACTGTACGCTTTTTGGAACGGAATACGAACGAAATTGGGTGACAGTTCGGGAAACCGACTTTAAATACCTCTCCGACTGTCGGAGTATGCGGCAACGCATCACCGCGGCACTGATGATCGTCGTCGTGACGACCAGCATCGGGCTGGTCGGCGCGGCGCCCGCAGCGGCGGGAGATACAGCAACGGCAACCTCGAACCACGCGGCGTCGGTGACGTTCGCCGACCAGACGTCCGGCGGTGCGACGGTCACCGTCGACGAGGTGACGCTCCCCGACGGCGGCTTCGTGACGATCCACGATAGCAGCCTCGCCGACGGCGAGACGTTCGGTAGCGTCGCCGGCACGAGCGCGTACCTCGAAGCGGGCACCCACGAGAACGTGACGGTCACGCTCGCGGACTCGCTGAGCGAGGACGAGGAGCTCACCGCGATGGCACACCGCGACACCGACGGCGACCGCGCGTACACGTTCGTCTCCAGCAACGGCCAGGCCGACGGCCCCTACACCGCCGACGGCGGCGCCGTCGTGGCGAGCGCGAACGTGACGGTCTCGGCCACGGTGTCGATCTCCGACCAGCCCACCGACGGCGGCTCGATCGTCGTCGACTCGGTCGAGCTCTCGGAGGGCGGCTTCGTGACGATCCACGACGCGAGCCTGCTCGACGGCGAGACGTTCGCGAGCGTCCGGGGCACGAGCGAGTACCTCGAAGCGGGCCACCACGAGAACGTGCGCGTCCACCTCGACGACGAACTCTCGGCGAACGCGACCGTGATCCCGATGCCCCACACGGACTCGAACGGCAACGAGATGTACGACTTCGTCGCCGAGGAGGGCGGCGCCGACGGTCCCTACGTCGACGGCGACGGCGCGATCGTCGACACCGCGACCGCCACGCTCCAGTCCGAGGCGAGCGCGACCTTCGACGCCCAGGCCTCGGGCGGCAACCACGTCACCGTCGAGCAGGTGTTCGTACCCGAGGGCGGCTTCGTCACGATGCACGACTCCTCGATCAACGACGGCGCCGTGTTCGACAGCGTTCGCGGCACCAGCGAGTACCTCGCGCCCGGCCTGCACCACGACGTGACGGTCGCCCTCGACGATCCGCTGACCGAGGACGACACGCTCGTCGCGATGCCCCACACGGACTCGAACGACAACGAGATGTACGACTTCGTCGAGAACGAGGGCGGCGCAGACGGCCCCTACACCGCTGACGGCGGCGCGGTCGTCGACGCTGGCACGGTGAGCGTTCCGGCCGCAGTCTCGATCAGCGATCAGAAGAGCGACGGCACGATCGTGGTCGACTCCGTCACGCTCTCGAACGGCGGCTTCGTCACGATCCACGACGCGACGGTTCTCGACGGCGCCGTGTTCGACAGCGTTCGCGGCACCAGCGAGTACCTCGGCCCGGGTACCCACGAGGACGTCGAGATCAGTCTCGACAGCGCCTACGAGGAAGACGGCGTCGCGGTCGCGATGCCCCACATGGACACCGACGGCGACGCGACGTACGACTTCGTCGCCGACGAGGGCGCGAGCGACGGGCCCTACGGCGCTGGGGGTGGCGCCATCGTCGCCGACGCGTCAGTGACGGCGTCGGGAAGCATGGACGAATCGGACGGAATGAACGAGTCTGACGACATGGACGACTCCGACGGGATGGACGGGTCGGACGGCTCCGCCGATATGGACGAGTCCAGCGGGATGGACGATACTGACAGCTCGAACGACGAGTCCGCCGAGTCGGACGGCAGCCCCGGCTTCGGCGTCGCGATCGCCGCGCTCTCGATGCTGGGCGCGAGCCTGATCGCCCTGCGGTCTCGCCGGTAACCCGGCGTTTTCGGCCCTCCCCGCGCTTTCGACGCTCCTTTTCGCCGCCGATTTCGCATCGACGAGCGCACGCTCTCGAGACCCTCCCGAGCCTGCGGGACGCCGCGGTGCGGTCGGCGTCCCGCACCACGGCCGTCCCGCGGCGTCCCGCACTACTGCCGCACCGCAGCGTCCCTGCGCCCCGCCCCCCGGTTCGCGAAGCTCGGCGGCGTCCTACACCGGGCTGACCAGCATCTGCTGGTCGCCCAGGTAGCGCTGCATCCCCTCGGCGGCCCGGTAGGCCAGCGCGCCGACGGTGCCGGTCGGGTTGTAGCCGCTGTTGTGCGGGAACGCCGACGCGCCCGGGATGAACAGGTTCTCCGCGTCCCAGCACTGGAGGTAGCTGTTGACGACCGACTGGGATGGATCCGAGCCCATGATCGCCCCGCCGGTGTTGTGGGTCGACTGGTAGGGGACGATGTCGAAACTCCCCTCCAGCGACGTGCTCGCCTCGACGGTGCTGGCGCCCATCTCCCGCATGATCTCCTCTAACTGCGGGCCGATGTGCTCCACGAGATTCCGATCCTGCTCTCGCCAGTCGAACGTCATCCGCAAGAGCGGGTTGCCGTACTGGTCGGTGTAGGTCGGGTCCAGATCGAGGTAGTTGCGCTGAAACGGCAACACCGCACCTTGCGCGGCGATCGACAGCGTGCTGTGGTTGTTCTCTAGACTCCGTGCCTTGAACTCCGACCCCCACGAGGGGGCGTCCTCCTGGACGGGATTGTTTACGATCGGCCGGTCGCCCGTCTGGTTGAGCGCGACGTTGCCGCCGTGGAGGAAGTCCAGATTCGAGTGGTCGAAGTTGTCGCCGTTGTAGTCGTCGATCGACGCCCCGAGCGCTCCGGCGCCCATGTAGAGCTTGAACTGCTCGTCGAAGTAGCCGGTCGCGCTGGCCTGGAAGTTCTGGTAGCAGTAGTTCTTCCCGACGACCCCCTCGCCGGTTTCTGGGTCGTACGGCTCGCCGATCCCCGACAGCAGTAGCAGCCGGACGTTGTTGAGCACGTACGCCGTGAGCGCGACCGACCGAGCCGGCTGCTCGTACACCTGCCCGGTTTGTTCGTCGACGTACCGGACGCCCGTGACCCGGCTCGCGTTCTCGTCGTACATGAGTTCGACGACGTTCGAGTGGGTCCGCAGCTCGTAGTTGCCGGTCTGCTGGGCGACGGGCAGCACTGTCAGGATCGGCGAGGACTTCGCGCCCCACTCGCAGCCGAAGCGCTCGCAGAAGCCGCAGTACTGGCAGGCGCCGAGTTCGACGCCGTCGGAGTTGGTGTACTCCTCCGAGAGGTTCGCCGAGGGCGCCATGAAGGGGTTGTACCCGAGGTTGCTCGTCGCGTCCATGAACCGCTGGAGCGGCGGCGTCGTCTGCATCGGCGGCAACGGGTAGTCCCGCGCCCGGGCGCCCTCGTAGGGATTGCCGGCGTCCTGCGTCTCGCCCTCCAGGTTGCCGGCCTCCCCCGAGATCCCAGCCATGTACTCGAAGGTGTCGTAGTACGGCTCCAGTTCCTCGTAGGTGATCCCCCAGTCTTGCAGTTGCATGTTCTCGGGAATCGCCTCCGCACCGTAGCGCTCTCGGGTCAGCGAGCGAATCTGGAAGTCGTACGGCAGAAATCGCCAGGTCTGGCCGTTCCAGTGGACGCCCGCGCCGCCGACGCCCGTCCCCGGGAGGAAGGCGCCGTACCGCCGCATCGGCAGGGCAGTCTGGTCGACGTTGTTCCGGAAGGTGATCGTCTCCTTCGAGAGGTCCTGCATCAGCTTGTACCGGAGCGCGTACCCCAGCTCGTCGTGGACCGTCAGGAAGTCCTCGGTCGACACCTCGCCGCCTCGCTCCAGGCCAACGACCTGATACCCCGCCTCCGAGAGCTCTTTTCCCACGATGCCGCCGGTCCAGCCGACGCCGACCGTCACGACGTCGACCGGATCGAGTTGTTGTGCCATCTGTGATGTTGGGTCGTGCGCTGCAGTCCGGCAGCGCGTCGTTCCGTCGCCGATTCCACGAATTCGTGGCGTCGGCGTCGATCAGTGCGAGTGGCCCGCGCTGTTCGCTCCGCCGCTCGAGCCGTCATCGCCAGCGACGTTGCCGTCGCTGCCGCCGCCGTCCGACGTGTTGCCATCCGAGGCGTTGCCGCCCCCGCCGTCCCCGCTGCCGGACGCGGTAGCGTCGCCGCCGGTCGCGTTGTCGCCACTGCCTGACGCGTTTCCTCCCGACGCGTTCCCGCCGTCGGAGACGTTGCCGCCCGCCGGATCGACGCTGCCGGACGGTCCGAGATCGGCGACCTGATCGACGTCGTCGGCGATCGAGCGGAACTCGTCGGGCGCGGAGTACCCCTCCTCGTCGATGATCTGTCGGTAGCTGCCAAGCGCACCCGGCGTCCCGGGGAAGTTCTTCAGCCGCCAGCCGACCATCTCGCGGTTGCCGCCGTACATCGGGTCGGCGAACATCCCTTCGAGGGTGTTCTGGCGCAGCAGCAGGAAGAACGCGTCCGGCGTGATCCCCCGGAACGTGTCGACTTCGCCGCTCTCGAGCGCCTCGAGCACGGCGTCCTGCTGGCCCGGATCGAGGTCGACGAAGCTCGATCCGAACTCGTTCTGGCAGTACTCCTCGACGTAGTCCAGCGAGTAGTCGTACGCCTCCGCGGGCGACATCGGGTACTGCCAGCCCTGCGTGGCACTGGGCTCTTGATTCGCGAAGGAGATCTCGACGTCAGGCTCGGCGGGTTCGGCGTCGCCGGCGAACGGCGCCGTCGGATCGACGCCCGCGAACGGCCCCTGCATGTACCACCGGTCGCCTCGTCCCCAGGCGTCGTTGAGCTGGCGGTCGATGAAGTAGACGACCCCCGCTTCGGGAGCGCCCGGCCCATTCTCGTCGGATGGATAGATGCGCGCCGTCATCGCGTGGACCAGCTCGGCCTGTTCGATCGTGAAGTACTGCAGCCCCTCCGGTTCGAGCTCTACCTCCTGCATCTGGTCGACGTCGAAGTCGTCGGTGAACCATCCCTCGGGGTCGATCGCCAGCCCGCCGGCGACGACGCCGCCGCCGACCTTCATCGCGTCCCTGCGCGTGAAATCGATCGGTTTGTCTTGGTCTGGCACGCGTTGGCATCCTACATTACCGTTCAAAACTGTATTCGAAGAGGGATTAGATAATCAACATGTATCGTTTGTCGCGACACTCGCCGGTAGCGAGGCATCCGGCGACAGTGTTCGAGGGTTACCGGTACGCGATGTGACCGTAATTCGGGCGGACGGACGAGCCCGCGTCGATCTCCCCCGCGTCGACGAATCAGGACCTGTCGCGAGCCAAGACGTCTCGGTCGACCCGGTATCCGCGATCGGTGACTCGTAGTCGTGACGACACGTCCATCGGGGGACAGCTACTGCGGCTGTCACGGCGATACGCGCAGGATCATGCAGTTTCGACCGGTCGGGGCGGCCCGTCCGTGCCCGACGCGCGCCGGCGCTCACAGAAGCGTGACGGCGACCCGGTGCTCGTCGTCGGTCGCCAGCGCCACCTCGTCGACGACGCACTCGCGGACCGCTTCGCGCCACGCCGCCACGGCATCCCGATGGCGTTCGCGGTGCCGCTCGCGTGTGTACTCGTCGTCGGGATCGGCGCGGAGGTCGTCCTCCGTCTCCGCCGGTTCGGGGTACGCGGGCGGCTCGTCGACCAGTTCTCGTGGACCGACGTGGATCGGCGCCGGCTCGTCGTAGGCGTCGTCGCCGGGGACGTGGAGTCGGGCCCGCATCCGGCCGCTGAAGGGCGGCGTGATCCGGAGCACGGCGTCGCCGCCGCTTCGCATCTCGGCTTCGAGCGCCGCCGCCAGATCGTCGCCGCGGACGGCGATCGACCGGATCGCGGTCGGATCGTCTGACTCCGCCATCGACGGCGGTTGGGGCCGAACCTACTTAGCGGTCCCGCGGGCCGATGCCGTCGCTACCCAAGCGGGAGTGTGAGAAGTTTGCGAGGGCAAGACGCTCCGTCTTGCCGCACTGTTGCCAGTGCGAGGGAAGGGATTTGAACCCTTGGACCACGGGAAGGCGGTCGCCTCGCTTCGCTCGGCGCTGCGACTTCCCTGCCTCGACTCGCTTCGCTCGTCGAGACTCTACAGGAGCGGATCTTGCGTCCGCCGCCGTACTCAGCCATCGCTATGGAAGTAGGAATGTGAGAAGTTTGCGAGGGCAAGACGCTCCGTCTTGCCGCACTGTTGCCAGTGCGAGGGAAGGGATTTGAACCCTTGGACCTCTACAGGAGCGGATCTTGAGTCCGCCGCCGTTTCCGGGCTTGGCTACCCTCGCACGCACCCGGACGAACGAACTCGCCCACGTTTAAGGCATCGGTTTCCCGGAGTCCGGAGGCCCTCAGCGGTCGGCGTACGCCGCCTCGACGCGGCGCCGAAGTTCGGCTCTCTCGGGCGCGAATCCGAGGTGCGCCTCGCAGTCGCAGTCCGAGGCGCCGAACCCCTCGACCGGGCCGTCCGGCAGCTCCCTTGCGACGGCACACTCCACGTCGGCGCCCGGCGCGCGGACGACGTCCCGGAGCGCCGTCGCGTCGTGACCGAGGAGGTAATCGACGTGCCAGTGGCGCACGTCGTGTTCGCCCGCCGCGACGCGCCGATGGCGATCGACCCGGGAGAAGCCGCCGGCCCCCAGCGCGGAGCCGGTGTAGGCGTACCAGCCCCGCGGGAGGGTCTTCGCTCCCAGCGCCCCGACCGACAGATCGATCTCTCGGCGCAGTTCGATCAGGAGCGTGTACGTGCCGCCGTCCATCCTATTCGACGCTGACGGGACCGTCCTCCTCGTCGCCGGGCGTCCACTCGATCTCGAACTCGACGCTGAGCTCCTCCTCGCCGCCGCCGGTCTCTCGCTCGGCCTTGATTTCGAACTCCGGGCGTTCGGAGGGGTCGAGCTCGATCGACTGCTCGCCGGCCGAGAGCGTGATCGACTCGCCGGCGTCGAGCTTGTCGGCGACGGCGCGCAGCGTCTCGGCGATCTCCGCGCGTGACTGGGTGCGCTCGGACTCGAACAGGACTTCTTCTGGCATACTTGCACCTACGTGCCGGATCGATATAAGCCGGCGGGCTGTCGTCCGACACGCGTCGACGTCGTGGCCATCATCCATGGTCGGCTGATCCGGCGCGTGGGCGCGGAGAGCGGTCAGATTACGCCCGAGACGACATATTTATTTTCCGACGTTCCGATCACACTGGTAGTTATCCAATGTACGACCTGACAGGCTTCCAGCGAGACCTGCTGTACGTCGTCGCCGGGCTGGACGATCCCCACGGGCTCGCGATCAAGGAGGAACTCGAAGAGTACTACGAGAAGGAGATCCACCACGGGCGACTGTATCCGAATCTCGACACGCTCGTCGAGAAGGGGCTCGTCGAGAAGGGCGAGCGCGACAGGCGCACCAACGAGTACACGCTGACGCGCCGCGGACGCCGCGAGCTCGAAGCCCGGATCGAGTGGGAGACGGGCTACGCGCCGACGTGATCGGCCGCGCGCCGCCGGTCGCGACTGACCGGAGCCGACTCGTCCGCCCGCCTGTCAGCTCCCTCGGCCGACCCGTCACAGGGTAGCCGGGGCGTCGACCCGCGTTCTGCAACGGCTTTAAGGCCGATATTCTCGTATCCTCACCGGTGTTCGAATCCGCCGTCGCCGAGCTGTCGGTCGCTCTCGCCGAGGCCGCGTCGTCGCCCCCGGTCGCCGACATCGCGTCGTCGTCCCCGGTCGCCGGCGGCGCGTCGCCGACGCCCCGGCCGCTACAGAGCGGGCCGATGGGCGACGACGTGCTCGACAGCACGGTCGCGCGGATCGCGCTCGCCGCGGCGCTGGGCATGTTTCTGGGCCTCGAACGGGAGTGGTCCCAGAAGACGGCCGGGATCCGGACGTTCTCGCTGATCAGCCTGCTCGGCGCGGTGTTCGTCGTTCTGGACCGGGAGACGTTGCTCGTCGTCGGCGGTCTGCTCGTCGTCGTCCAGGGCGTTCTGCTGGCCGTTCAGGGGCTGCTCGCCGACCGGGAGGAGGACGAGGGACTGAGCCTGACGACCTCCACGTCGATGCTGGTCGCCTACGGCGTCGGCGCGCTCGTCGCCGCCGAGTTCGTCATCGAGGGCGTCACCGTCGCGGTGCTGTCCTCGCTGCTGCTCGTCCTGAAGCGTGAACTCCACGACATCGCGTGGGGGCTCTCCCGCGAGGAGCTTCGCTCCGCAAGCGAGTTCGCCATCCTCGCGTTCGTGATCTATCCGCTGTTGCCGGCCGACGCCGTCGAACTCGACGTGCTGGGTACGCCGGTGCCGATCGAGGCCCGCGTCGCCTGGCTGATGGTGGTGATGGTCGCCGGGATCGGCATCGTCAACTACGCCGTCGTGATGAACTACGGCGGGCGCGGCATCGCCGTCACGGGCTTTTTCGGCGGGCTGGCCTCATCGGCGGCGGTCGTCGGAACGATGATCGACCACGTTCGCCAGCGCCCCGAGGCCGGCGCCTACGCGATCGCCGCGATCCTGCTCGCCAACGCCGCGATGGCCCTCAGAAATCTCGGCATCGCGCTGGTGTTCACGCTGGGCGGCGGGCGCGTCCTCTACGGCGCGCTGGTCCCGCTGGGCGCGATCGTCCTCGGCTCGGTGGCGATCGCGGCCTACGCCGCCGACTGGTCCGAACAGGTCGAGATGGAACTCGTCGACCCGTTCTCGTTGCGCAACGCGCTCGGGTTCGGGCTCGTGTTTCTCGCCGTTCTCGTCCTCGGCTCGCTCGCGGAGATCCACCTCGGCCGGCTCGGCTTCTACGCGACCGCCGCGGCTACCGGGCTAGTCTCAAGCGCCGGCGCCACGGCGTCGGCGGTGATGCTGTACCGCGTGGGCGATCTGGACGCCGGCACCGCGGTCGTCGCCATCCTGCTGGCGACGGCTTCGAGCGTCCTCGTGAAGGTCGCGCTCGCGGGGCTCGGCCCCGACCGGAACTTCGCTTACCGAGTTGCCGGCTGGAGCGGACTGCTGTTGCTCGGCGCCGGTGCGGCCACGGCGGTCGTCACGTTCTAATCACCGCGGCGGCGCCGGCGCCGAGTTCGCGCGCATCGCCGTCGACCGCCTTCGACCGACGGCTGCCGCCGCGCGGACGACGACCGAAGCACTCGGGTATTTTACCGATTCGGCCCTTCACTTCGAACATGGACAGAGAGACGGCGGTCCCCGAAGTCGATTCCATCCCCGGCGAGCGCGCCGAACGGTGGGTGAAACACCACCACGAGCACGCGGCGCCCAGCACGTACGTCTACGAGTTCGTCTGGGACGTCACCGAGGACGCGGTCGGCTCCTTCTGTACGGACGTCGACGGTAACGTCCTGCTGGATTTCACCAGCCACGTCGCGGCCTCCCCGCTGGGCTACAACAACCCGAAGATCGCCGACCGGCTCGACGCGTTCGATCTCCCCGATCCGACGAAGATCGCCGGGCAGGACTTCTACGTCAGCGGCGGCTGGCCGCCCGAGGACCCCGAGTTCCCCGGCCCGACCCAGCTCATGGACCGGCTCGCGGACGCCTGCGAGCAGTACGGCCTCGATCGCGTCTTTCTCTCGAACTCCGGCGCCGAGGCCGTCGAGAACGCCATCAAGATCTGCTACGCGGCGGGCGGTCACCGCGCGATCACGTTCGACGGCGCGTTCCACGGCCGGACGCTCGGCGCGCTCTCGCTGAACCGCTCGAAGGCCAAGCACCGCAAGGGATTCCCCGAGATCCCCGGCGTCGTGAGCCTCCCCTACTGCGCCTGCGACGGCGAGTGCACCTGCGGCTGGAAGACCGACGGCCCCGGCGGCAACGCCTTAGCGGACCGGCTCCACCCCCAGCGCGGCGTGATCGATCCCGAGGAACTCGCGTTCGTGATCCTCGAACCGATCCAGGGCGAAGGCGGCTACCGCATCCCGAGCGACGAGTTCTTGGCCGATCTGGCAGCCGTTCGCGAGGAGTACGACGTGGCGATCGTCGCCGACGAGATCCAGTCGGGGCTCGGCCGCACCGGCGAGTTCTGGGCGGTCGATCACACCGATCTGACGCCCGACGTCATCGCCAGCGCGAAGGGCCTTCGCGTCGGCGCCACGATGGGTTGCGCCGACCTGTTCCCCGAAGAGACCGGACGTCTCTCCTCGACGTGGGGCGCCGGCGACGTGCTCGCGGCGCTCCAGGGCGTCCTGACGATCGACGCGATCCGCGAGCACGACCTGCAGGACAACGCCGTCCGCCGGGGTGCGCAGTTCCACGAGCTGCTGGCCGACGCGGAACTTCCGGGCGTCGTCGACGTGCGCGGACGCGGGTTGATGCTCGCCGTCGAGTTCGACACCGCGGATCGGCGCGAGGCCGTTCTCCGAGAAGCGCTCCGGCGGGGGCTGCTCACGCTCGGCTGCGGGCACTCGACGTTGCGCGTGCTGCCGCCGCTGGATGTCACCGAGCGCGAGCTGCGGCTGGGCGTCGACTTGCTGGTCGGGTCGATCCGGGCGGCGGCGTAATCTCTCGAAGAATTACTCGACGAACCGGGACTGCACGTCCCCGTCCGGGACCATACACTGGTCTTTCTTCCCGAACCACTTGTAACGATGATCGGCGACGAAGTCGTACACTCGATCCCGGACGAACCGCGGCAGAATCTGAAACGGCCAGAGAAGCGCGTAGATGCCGCCGAGCAGCGTCGCGATGCGAATAACCGCTGAGGACTTTACGTAACTTTCGTCGCCCTCGATCAGGACGATCGATTCGAGTTCGTCAGTCGGAAGGTCGTGCTTCGCCAGCAATTCCTTACCGATATCCGATTGCAGCGACGCGAACTGGAATTTCCCCTCGGGATCTCGCGGCACGACGAACTGTACGAACCCGCTACAGAGGTTGCAAACGCCGTCGAAGAGGATTATCGGCCCGTCCTCCAAATTCTCCGTACTCATCAATTCAGTTTGACTTGGCATCCGCGTTAGTTTAGCGTTTCGAGTATTCGACGGTGGCGTCCGTCTGTCGTCGGTAAAATGCGTATTTGCGTATTCAGAAAGTTTATGCCACCATCTTACCGACAACTGACAAGCTGACTCACTTGCAAATTCATGACGCAACGATTTCCCACTACAGACGTTCGGAACGACCTCGAAAACGCCTTCGACTGGATCGCCCGCGTGATCGGTCAGTGGTTCGAGATCGACCTCCGAGCACTTGCCGCGTTTCGGATCTCGCTCGGATTGCTACTGATCGCCGACCTCGCACTGCGCGCCCGGAACCTGGGTGCCTTCTACACCGATTCCGGCGTACTCCCCCGAGAGGCCCTGTTCTCCGACTACACTAACGTCTACTCACTCCACGCTCTGTCGGGCGAAGCGTGGGTTCAGAGCGTGCTGTTCTGTCTAGCAGGCGCGTTCGCGCTTGCTATGACCGTTGGTTATCGGACGCGGATAGCGACGATCGCCTCGTGGCTGCTGCTCGTCTCTCTTCACATCCGGAATCCGATGGTGCTTAACAGCGGTGACGTCCTTTTGCGGATGCTCCTGTTCTGGGGAGTCTTTCTACCGTTAGACGAGCGGTGGTCGGTTTCCGCCGGGCACTCGGAGGGTAATAGAACCACGGTTGCTTCTATAGCGACGATGGCGCTGTTGCTTCAGGTTGTCCTGATGTACACGACGAATACGATCCACAAGTTCAGAGGAGAGCTCTGGCGGAACGGAGAGGCGCTGGTGCACATTATGAGTGCCGATCAGTTCACCCTCCTGCTGGGTAACACTCTCGCAGAGTATCACACCCTGCTGGAACTGTTCAACCACCTATGGCTCGTGCTCATCTTGCTCTCGCCGCTCCTATTCATTCTCACGGGCCGTGCGCGTGTGATACTCCCTACGCTGTTCGTCGGCATGCACCTGGGGATGCTCGTAACACTGCAAATCGGCCTCTTCCCACTGGTCGTTGTCGCAGCACTGATTCCGTTCTACCCTCCTGTCGTCTGGGACTTCGTGAACAGTCTGATTACCCAACTCGGGCTTGCAGACGCGCTGCGCGCGCAAAGAGAGCGTATCGGTTCTCTGTGCCCCCCCAAGTCCTCGCTTCCTGCTTCGTTCGACGCGCCTGATATCCCGACTTTCTCGTCCGTCCTTTCCGGGGGCCGGACACTGTTTTTCACCGCAATTCCGTATCTCATGCTGGTGCTCGTCGTCATGTCGAATGCCCAAGCGGTCGACTACACGGAGGTTCCTGACCCTGGGGAACAGGTCCTCGAGACTACGCAGGCGGACCAGAGCTGGCGTATGTTCGCGCCGAGCCCCGCAAGGACGACCCGATGGTTCGCGGCACCAGCCGATCTCGAGAATGGATCGACGATTGATGTATTACACCGGTCGCGCGTCGACTTGGAACGGCCGGAGCACGTCGAGTCGACGTTCGAATCGGCGCGCTGGCGTAAGTACCTCTCGAACGTCCAGTCGGCCGACAACGAGAACCACGAATCGTATCTCGCGAACCACCTCTGCAAGGACTGGAACAGCGACCACGATACTGACGTTACGACGGTCAGGATTTACCACATGTACGAACTGGTCGACCCCTACGCCGACAAGACCAAGGCAAAGGGTGAAGTGGAACTACTCGAGTACGACTGCTCCGGCGACTTCGTTCAGGAAGACTAAGCGCTTGGTAGCCGTCGATTCTCTCCCTCGGACATTGTGAGTTCTGCATCCGCCGAGTACTTACGCGGAGACTCGGTGCACTACAGCCGTTCCTCGTTTACTCTACAGTCGTCGTTGCTCACACTGCACTGGCTGACCAGCGAACCGGTCGGCCTGACCCGTTTCTATTGCCGTCTCCCCCCTCGCTCATATCGGCTGGTAGTGCCTCGAACGATGTCTTACGTATCGTCCATATCAATATCTGGATCTCTGGTGGTCCGATAGTACTGATTAGCGATTGGACCGTTCCACGACACCATCGAAGACTCGTTATCGACTCAGTGGGTGCGTCGAAGCGATCCAGTCATCTCTGACAGAGTACCGTCTCCGTCGTATTTGGAATACAACACTCCCTTCTGTGCTATCGTCGCGACGCGTTCACGGACGCCCGTGATCGGCGTTCTGGTTGACGAGCGTGGACTCATGACCTCCGTTCTCGTGAGCGATGCTTGAGTCCGTGCGATTGTTTTCCCGTCGTGCCGTTGGCCATCGAACGATGCCGAGATTTGCTGTTGACCACCGGCGTCCCTATTCTTCCACTCGATCAGAGCAGTGGTTTCCCGTGACGCTCCACCTGTGTAGCCACTATTGGTGGTGTTAGAGTCGTGGGAGGAACGCAGTCGCTGTCGAGCGTAGCGTGCCGAAAAATGGGATCCGCGCGATGCGGAAGTGAAGGGATCAGCCGCGGTGGCTGATTAGTTATTCGTTCTTGCGGAAGGCCAGCAGGGCAGCACCGAGCAGCGAGATGATCGCCACGGTGATGCCGAAGCCGGGCTGGCCTTGGCCAGAGTCACTGTCGCCAGTGTCCGAGTCGCCGGTGTCACTGTCGCCAGTGTCACTGTCGCCGGTGTCACTGTCGCCAGTGTCCGAGTCGCCAGTGTCCGAGTCGCCAGTGTCCGAGTCGCCAGTGTCACTGTCGCCGGTGTCACTGTCGCCAGTGTCACTGTCGCCCTTCTTCGTCGGCTCTTCGACCGTCAGCGTGGCCTCGTCAGAGGCGTTGTCGACGGAAGCTGTCAGGGAGTGACTGTCGACTTCGAGGTCAGACGCGTTGATCGTGAAGACCGCCTGCGTGCTGCTCTCAGCGTCTGCGGTGACCTTCTGGTTGTCGATCTCCTCACCGTTGAGGGTGAGCGAGACCGTGGCAGCGTCCAGGCCGTTAGCGCCGGCCGTCACGTCGACCGTGACGTCAGTGCTGTTGCCCTGGGTGACCGGGTAGTCGTCCTGACCGAAGGAGACCTCAGTCTCGGCGACGGGGGGAGCCGTCTCTTCGGTGATCGTTGCAGTAACTTCGTGGTTCACCGCATCATCCCCTTCCGGAACAGGGATGTCTGCGGAGAGGTCGAATTCGGTACCAGCTTCTGCCTCTCCAAGGTCGTACTCGACGGAGAAGACGTTGGCACCATCATCACCTTCTTCGACAGTGAACGTATCCGTGTCGAAGAACATACCGGGGGCGTCAGCTTCCGACGTACCTTCCGTACCAGGCGCAACGGTGGTAGTGCCGTTGGCAGTGGCGCCATCGGTAGCCGTCATCTCGACGGGATCGTTACTGAACTCGATGCTACGTTCGTTCACATTGAACGTGGTCGTAGCGGTTTCTGTCTCATCGTCGGCGGTGAACGTGCTCGATTCAGTGATCGTGAAGGTCACATCGAACTCTTCACCAGCCTCGATCTGATCAGCATCGCTAGTATCGATGACGAAGGCCAGCGTACTGGCGTTCTCGTCAACGATGCTTGCTTCGAGGTCGGCGTTGTTAACGGTCCACGTATCAACATCGCCCTGGGGACCGGGTTCGCCCTCAATCTCCAGTTTGACGTTGTTGTTGTCTCCGTTCAGACTCGTGTCCTCAGCGAAGATGCCCGGGTTCTCGACCGTGAGGATGAGCTGGTCTTCGATCGCGATCTCGTCGGTCTGCGTCAGCGTGAGATCGTTCTGAAGATCCGCGACCGTCTCGACATCCTCAGACGGAGTAGCGTCCATGGGCGCCGTCCAAGTCGACAGCGCGTCCTCGCTCATCGACTGTCGCTCGTTGAGCGTCAGGAATGCACTGTCCTTTTTAGTGGCATCGCCGTCGTAGTCCGTCCCAACCTCAAGGATGTAGTTCTGCGCGACAAGCGGTGGTTCGTAGTCTGCCGAAACAGGGTGAACCGTGATGTCGGCGTTGTCTACACCCTCAGTGGGCGAACTCCAGACCTCACCGTCATTTCCTTCACTGCCTGCCTGAGAGGTGTCCATCTCGAGGATGATTTCCTCTTGGTCAGAGTCGACATCCTGCGTGTTGATGACGAGGTCGACTTCGTAACCAGATCGTTCTTCGTCACCGACAGTGACCCACAGCTCGTCAGCGCCGGTTTCGTCGATAACGCTGATCTGAGCGTTGTTACCGATGTCTCCTTCAGCGTTCCCCTGGAAGTAGATTGCGCGGTCCGGGGCCTCTTCGAGGTCAACCGAGGCAGTCGCAGTAGCACCAGTGTCGGTCACCTCAATCTGGAACTCCTGCGTACCCGTCTCAAGTTGGCCGTCGAAGTTGAAGGCGATCTCCTCGATGTCTTCCACGTCGGAGACGACTGCACCGTCCTCACCTTCCTCAGCACCTTCGACGATCTCTGTAACTTCGCTCGCGTCAAGATCGTCATGCGTGATCTCGACTTCGTACCCGTTCCGGATGGAATCCAGTTCAAGGGTAGCACTGCCGTCAGTGTAGGTGCTGTCACTCAGGAATTCAGCGTTGAGATCCTGAGTGTTGACCGAGAACGTTGCGGAATCATCGGTCGTAGTGTCTATGTTCGTAATCTCGAACGAACCGCTCCCGACACGCGACGTGTCAAGAACGAGGATGCCGTTCTCGTTAGCCTCAGTCTGGCGTACGAGTTTGGCTTCGTCGTTATTCGTGCGGATTTCGACTTCGTCATTTGCGCCGATATCAGCGCCGTTGAGCTTGTCGATATGGATCTCTTCACCTTCCCAGAATGTTTCTCCGTTGAGGTCTGTTCCACTGTCTACGTTCGCGGCCGCCGTCCCCACAAGCGCTGCGGAGCCAGCAACCACGGAAAGAACTATCATCGCTGCCAGGAACACTGCGCGTCCCTTTTCACGATATGACTTGTTGTCTGTCATGTGTTGTTGTATCTCTTGGTTGTCTGTCGATCAGACGGCGACACCAACTTTCGCACGCGACCGGAAGTCGTTCCGGACTGTGATACTCGATGCTGCCACCATGGGTAGGGGTACACTACGAAGGTTATGCTATCGTTATAAATGCTTTGTGGTGCTGATAGTAATCTGTTATCAGTTACCACGACCGGGTATGGCTGTCCTATTCACTGATATGGTTGGCGTATCTGACCACCAACCCCGTAGTGACACTTAAAAACAACCGCCTATAGAAGGAAGAGGAGTCAGCGGTGCTCGGGATGATAGACACACTAATCCGGTGTTTGATCCCAACCTTGTTCTCTGAGTTTCTGAAACTCGACGGATCATGCACGAGCTGAGGATTCATACATACTATACTCGGCCAGGAATGGTGTATCCGCGCTATCATCCGATCTAGACCGGTGATTGATCAATCATAATTAGCTATGTAGCCCGCAAGAATGGGTAGGGATAAGAACTAAATCAGCCCTAGCCGGCGGGCTATCGCTCGATTGAATTCACGAAAAGCAGGCGAGTCTCCCATAGTGGTCCTGTGGAGCATAATTTGAAAATATGGCTTGTTCTCTCAGATCTCCATGGTCCCCAGGGTTCGTCTCATAATCGGATGCCGTCTGGTGGTTTTCGTTCCGTCGGAGAAGATAGTTGTGCTGCAGAGATCCGATTGATCGTCTGATCGCAAAGGAGATCCCCCTGAAACCCCTCTCGTTATCGTCTCACTCGACGCAGAAGCGTCATCTCAACAGCTCATAATAGCCCCGCGAACGCGGCCCACAGGCCTTCTTGCGGTGATACAGGCCGATTATGAACAGACAGACAACCGCAGTGATCGCTCGAGATCGATGTTCGGGGCTTCTGGCCGTGTTATCCTGACTATGAAGACGAACAACTCATAGCGGCGGTACCAAGAGGCAAAGAAACGGACTACGTGTCCATGCCCTGCACTTCGATAGCAGTTTTGACATCTGACCAAGAACCCCAGTTATTCTCGAAAGGCGTCGGTGAGTACCTCCCGTGTTCGTTGTACTCGGTTCTGGTCGGGAGGTGACCGAGATCGGTGGCGACACGCCGAAAGTCAGCTTTCAGAGATTCCTTGGGTATCGGTCGTTCTCGATTAGGCTCTACCCCTGCCGCTTTGAGCGCTTCATTGAACGAACCGGCGATTCGGACGTAGACGTGCGTGCTATAGGGTCCTTCTTGCTCGAGTAGCTCTTGCGTTGGCGGTTGATCTAAAGACTCGACCCAGGACTTGAGTTCCGTTAGAACGTCTTCGTCACTCTCGGTCGTCCGTTGGTTCGGCTCCAGCCCAGCGCTCTCTAAGCCGGCGTTCCAACTGTCGAACCAGTACTGAACTTTTCTAGGAGTGAACTCACCGTGTTCCCTGTACTGACTGGCAGTCGGTGTGGCCCCCAGAGCGTCTGCAACTGCCTGTAAATCTTCAATGATCTCACCCTGAGTATTAGACAATTCAGATTCTTTTTCAGTCATGATTTGGAAACCGTCCCCCAGACGGACGCGTACTTCTAATTATAGGGTGGGCTTAAACGGATCGCTCAGAGTTTGATTTCCGATCACAGTTGATCGCGTACACTGATGCAATTACGACGAACGCCGCGTTGCCATGGTGGCTCTCCTCGACGCATATCCCCCCGTACGTCTCGACAAGGTCAAACTTGGCGTCGCTGCCGGGACTCTTAACCCCATACCTGCGGCAACCGAATACGAAATTCCGATGATCAGCCGGGATCCTGTGGCCCTCATTGGTGATCGTGGTGTTCACCGTCTCAATGTGACCTTGACATCGACGATCGGCACTGCGGCGGCGTTGTGAAGCACGACATTGGTAAAATGGTTCGATAATATCGAACTCAGCAGATCGTCGGTCCAGAAGCTCACGGAGGCAAAAGTCGACAGGCTGGAACTCGCGGTCGTGCTTTGCCTCAGTCTTCCATACTTCGGCGTCTGGCACGGTGACGCTGGGCGAAAGCGTGTTCAGCGCAACCTGTCCGAGCGCTTTAGCGTCGTCCCGGCCGATGACGTAAAACCGATGGAGACAAGAGCAGAATGAAAGCGTCAATCAGTTCGCTGCCGAACTCTGCCGGTCGTTATGATGCCCGGTCAGTGTGAGACCGTTAGTTTGACCTCCTCCCGCGCCTAAAGACGCGAGAATCCCACCACGGGATTTCAGGCCGGACGTGGCCCTCTGGTTTCAAGACGCATACGTTCCACGCGTCTCTTGCTGGGTAGCATCGGCGTGGCTGTCTTGTGGGGCGGTCAAACGCCCCCCATCCTCAGCCGAGTCATCGCCATCCGTGTGTTCTCTTGAATGGCTCTCTCCGCTGAGGTAGCGGTCTGCGATATTTATCGCGCCGTTCACGTCCGCTTGGTACTCGCCCATCCAGCAAGCGTCGTTTGTACACTTGAATGTCGCCTGTCGCGGGCGGTAGCCTACTTCACCACACGCATGGCACTCCTTCGACGTGTTGCGGGGATTCACCGTCTTGACGGGAATCCCCTTCTCAACGGCCTTGTAGCGTATCTGGGCGTGAAGTTTGGCGAACCCCCATCCGTGGAGACGCCGATTCATAAAGTCGCCGTAATCCATCGACTCCCGTATGTACGTCAGATCTTCCAGAACAAGTACGGGATCCTCGACGGACTCGGCGTACTCCACGACTTTGCGGGTGACGGTGTGGAGGATGTCGTCTATCTGGTTCCACACGCCGTCCCCGAAGGACTCCGCAATACGTTCGCTATCACGCGTCTGGAGTCGGCGCTTGGCGGTGAAGTAGGTCTTGCGGAGCCGACGGACTGTCTTGCCCTCGTCGGCCCACAGCTCGGGCGCGGTCGGAGAACCGTGGTCGTCGCGGTGACACACCGTGACGAGTGACGCTTCCCCGATGTCCACTCCGATTGGCGTCCGTTCATCGGCAGACGCCTCAGAGCGGTCCTCAACGTCGCGGGTGGCGGTGACATGAAGATACCACGTCCCCTCCTGCTCGAACAGCCGACTCTCACCCATCGTGGCGTCTCCCGCGTGCAACGCTTCCAGCCAGTCTCGCTGGTCGGGATTCGGCTGTGCTGGCATCCAGAGGTGGTAGTCCTCGTGGTGCGGGATTTTGACGTACCACTCGATAGCGTTCTCGGGCTTGTGGTCGAGTCGAAGCCCTTTGTTCGTGAACCGAACGGGGTGGTCGTCGTGCAGGTCGCCTGCGTTGTACGTCGTCATCAACTGCGGGACGTACTTCTTGAGGGCGTTCTTTGCGTATCCCGACAGATCGTAGTTGACCACCACGTCGTTCGCTTCGGTCTGGGTGGTGCAACCAGCATCGAAGGCGTCGTGGAGGGCGTGCTGGTACGCCTCTCGCGTCTCTCGGAGTTTCCTCTGCTTGTGGGCGTTCGGCTCTACCAGTTTGAGTTCCAGCGTCTTCGTGAGTTCGCTCACGAATCTCCCTCCTTGTGCTGTTGGATGTAGTCCTCAATAGTCTCACTCGAAACGCACCCGGTGGTTCCTGCGTAGTATCCTCGCGCCCATCCAATTTTCTCGCCGTCGTGGTCGGCGTATCGGTGGTTGTACTTACGCGAGGAAATTCCCTTGAACCAGTTGGCGAGGAGCGACGGTTCGTTCTTGGGTGGGCTACTGACGACCAGATGAACGTGGTCGGGGTGTACGGTGAGGTCGAGGATCTCGATACCCTTGTCGTCGGCTATTTCATGGAGAATGGACCGGATACGGCTGGCGACCTCGCCTTTGAGTGCCGGTTGACGGGATTTCGGCAACCACACTATGTGATAGTTGAGGTGGTAGGTCGCGTGCCGTGTGGTCTTCATCCGTGTTGCATACTATGGTCTGTAAGCGTCTTAATACTGCCGATAGAACGTCAGGAAACCCTACCGTGGCGTCGTCGAGGGGAGTGTAGGCTATCGTCCGCTTGACTCCTGCCTAAAGACGGGGGTATGCGCTCGTATCATTACTGATGTTGATTTGTCCGACCTCTTTCTTGACGCATCGCTAGATGATGTGCTTTGCCAAGGCGTGGAGAAATGTGTACGACACTCGCTCCACTGATCATGGAGACGCATCGCCCGTTTTCCACCGCTACCGTCACACTTGGCGATCTCCTCCGGAAGTAGTACCCATGGTTGAGATTGGTAGAAAGATACTCAGTCATACTGTTGGATGATGAATTATTCATATCGTGTGCTACCTATATCATCATCTAAAGGTATGGCTACCCGCATCGTAATCTTAATAGTAGTTGCGTAACTCTCGCTGTTCGATGTCACACCGCGACGGGGCAAGTCGGGAAACGGAAAACGACTCCGACGACGCACCTCGGCCCACAGCGTCCCGCCGCTCGTTGCTGAGTGCGCTCGCCGGCGCAACGGTGCTTCCATTCACATCTGGAACACTTGCGTACGCGCGTGCGACCCCCGACGCCGATCACGACGGCGACGGACTCCCCGACGCCGACGAGGCCGGCGGGTCCCTCGAGCGGGCGTTCGCGGACACGTTCGGCGACCAGTTCGACGGGTTCGATCCCGAACGGCGGGACCTCCTGATCGACGTCCGCTACGTCGAGGGAACCGACGTCTCGTCGGGGACGAAAGCGACGATCGAACGGCTGTTCCGCCGCGAAGGCATCTACGCCCAGTGGCTCGACTACCCCGACCGATACGACAGGGATACTTTCGAGCGACGCTACGGGCCGAACGCGCGGTCGCTCCTGTGGGGCGGCGAGAGCTTCTATCGAACGGAGGTAGAGCGTCGGTTTCGGAACGCCGCACTCCAGTTGATCGTCGTGCCGGGCCGCGCACACCCCGAGTACTCGGGGCTCGTGTACAGCCCCGTGACGGACGCGCTCGGCGGCGGCGAAGACGGCAACGTCAACGGGTTCAGCATGGGCAATCGAGCGGTGGTCGCCGACCGGGACGATCCCCGCGAGGAGCGACGGCTCGTCCTCCACGAGCTCGCCCATCTCGGGCTCTGTCACGCCGACGATCCGAACAACCGGGGCGTGATGGGAGCGGGCGAGCGGATCGACCTGACCGACCGCGAGTGGGACCTGCTCCGGCAGCGCGTCGACAGCGTCCAGGACAGCTCCGGCTACGACGTCCTCTTCAGGCCGTGTCTCCGCGAGCAGTGGTTGTCGGACTGACTGAACGACTCCCCCGAGCGGGACGCCGGATCAGGACTCGATCTTCTCGACGATCTGTTTTGCCTCGTCGCGCGCGTCGTCCTCGTCGTGATCCGCCGGTATCAGCACCGACTGGACGAGCCAGTCGTCGTCGCCCTTCTCCTTGCCGGTCCTGACCTCGCTGCCCTCCGCGACCGAGCCGGCGGGCTCCTCGGCCCAGTCCGGGGTCCGGATCTCGTCGAACTGGTCCGGATCGCGGAAGCGCACGTGCACGTAGTCGTCGTCGGTTTCGACGGATTCGACGTCCGGTGTCTCCCCCATGTGCGGGCCCACCACAGATGGGAAGAAATAGGCCGGGGGCGCTCCGCTGTCACTATCGACCGGTCGAGACGTTCGTGCTCCCGCACTCGGGACAGCGCGTCATCGTCCCCAGCGAGACGACCTCGATCGTCTCCCACTCGTCGCCCCCCGCCGGCGCCTCGAAGCCGCAGGTCCAGCAGTGCGATCGCGTCGCGGACTGGTGCGTTTCGGCCATGCGTGTAGTTACCACCGGACGCTCCTTAAGTTTCACTCGGGTCCTCGCGGCCGCTCCGACGAATCGGCGTCCCCGCGAGACGTTGAAGTCGATCGAGGCCGTACAACGGTCGAACGATGACGGTCTCCGTGCACGTCGACGACAGAGAGCCCTCGACCGTCGTCGAGGCGGTCAGAACGCATCCGGACGTCTCTGACGTCGACGTCCGACGGCTCGCGGCCGCCG
>JGI12450J13901_1000261_pt1 | contig 15047 bp, 15 predicted proteins | sample A23M3SouthBayCA_FD_13901 | JGI IMG/M metagenome (IMG submission 13901)
CGAGCCGTTGACGAGGGGGAGCGTCGTCGACGACTGACCGCCGTACTCCGCTTGGAAGGTGTAACTGTCGTCGGTACCGTACCCGCGTTCTACACCGACGAAGGAGGCACTGTCGCCACCTTGGAAGGTCGACGCAGTGACACCTGTCTCGTTCTGTGCAGTCCCATGCAGGTACTCGTAGTGAGACAGGGCAGCATCCCACGCCTGTGCAATCTCGATCTGCTTGGTGGCGTAGTAGTCAGCGACGGCCTGCTTTGCCGCGGTTTCGGCAGCAGCCTGCGACGACCCGTTGTTCATCGAACGGATGTAGGCGTTTTTGCCGATCATCAGCGCGGTCGTCTCGGTGTCCTGCAGGTGGTTGCTGTGGGCGTTCAGCAGCAGGTCCGAGTTCTGATTGCCGTTCTGGGCAGCCTCGTAGATGTCGACCTTTGCCTGCGCAGCATCGGTCTCGGTCGTGTTGACGGTGCCACCCGACAGGTAGTCATAGCAGCCAGTGGTGTAGCTGTACAGCCCGAATGCACCAGTTGCGATCTGCTGGTGGTCGGGGACGCAGTGGTCAGCATCGTCCTCGCTGATCCACGGTTCGGCAGCCACCGGTGCCACTGCTGACGAGAGCAGTAGACACACGGCGAACAGGGAAGCAAGGGTTCGGCGCGAGTCGTCGATCATGGGTCTACTGAACTGCAACACCCCAGCTGACGACCGTGGTGAGGAACGCCAGTTGCATCCCAAGCGGGTCGCCCAGCGAGACGAGGAAGTCGTTGACTTCGGTGACGTACTGCTGGCCGAGGATCACGCCGGGACCGGCGGCGATGGCGACCTTCTCCCAGTCCTCGTAGTACTGGAACTCCTTGGTCTCGGAGCTGGCGAACGCCGCAGCGAAGGCTCCGAGCGAGACCATCAGCCCGTGCTGGGTGGTCAGTGTGTAGGAGAGCCACGGCAGCTCGACCGTGGTGATCCCGCCGAACTGGTAGAGGCTGGCGAGGATGAACGCGACCGAGAGCGTCGCCGGGAGCGTGCGCACGTTCATGTAGTCGCTGACCATCCCCTTCGCGCGGTTCTGGTAGCTCATTCAGCACCACCCAGCTGACGGACCTCCCAGATGTCGTACTCGCGCTCTTCGCCGTCGTCGGTCTCGAAGGTACCCGTCTCCTCGGTGTGGCGGATGCCGACCACGTCGCCCTCACTGAGATCGTTGTCTTCGAGCTGGCGGTCGATCTGGGAGTTCGACCACATCGCCACCACGTCGCCGATGCCGCGGGCCAGTTCGATCACCGTGGTGTCGTACTGGCCGCAGTTGGGCGCGAGGTCGCGAATCTCGCCGACCACGTCCTCGCCCGCGTCAAGTTCGATCCATTCACTGTCGTACTCGTCGTCCTGCGTGTTCGTGTCGACCGGTTCGAGATCGTCGAAGGATGGCGTCTCTTGGGTTGCCATGCAGTCGAGAAAACTAGAGGGGGATACTTAGCTAGCACCTCAGCCGGAGTGAAAGTGAAAATGTACAATATAGAGCTTGACAGGAGTGTCTCTCTAAATCCAGTGTTATAGAATGTATAAAAAGAAACTCAGTTAGAAATATGACTATTGAAGTGGGTCTCACACAGGAACAGACGATCAACGTGGCGTACACTGCCTGTTGGCTCCGGTGAACCTGGGTTATGTGTTCTCTTTAGTTGTTGTGTACCGTACTCAGCAAATTTATCGCACTCTGCACACCGGTTCTCAGTCTGCTGGTTTGCGACCAATTTTGCCTTACAACGTCTACAGATAATCCCCTTTGATGTATTAGGATCATCGTCACGTACAATCATCTCAGTGTTGCTTCGGTTCTGTTCGCAAATGGAACATTCCATGCGCAGCAGTAATAGTTTCCATTATATAAAATTTGTGCCGTTCTATTAGAAGCTACGACCACACATCAACAATCGGTGAGTCCGTCTCTCGATGTACTATCGGTACGTCGTCACTGTCCTCGGCGCAGTCCTCGACGGCTTCGAAGTCCTGCTGACCGTCGCCCAGCTCGTCGCTGGAGAGGTCCCAGTAAGCATACGCACCGATGTAGTCTACAACACATTGAAACGTCACTTCCTCGGGTAGCGTAGAACGTACCTGCGGCTGTTCAACGTCAGAAATCGCCCGCTCAACGGCGGCATCGAGATCGTCGAGGTCATCCCACTGTCGACGGGCGAGATCGTCTCGGATCTCTCGCTCGCTGGCGGCCCGTACAGAGTCCAGCGAACACCACCGAACAGTCTGCCGAACGTCGGGGTCCTGCGTGTGGTCGTTCGGGTCGATCCCTTCAGTGATCGGCTTCGAGCAAGACCAGAACCGTCGGTTCGTCACCCAATAGAGCGCGAGCTTCCACGTCGCCGCTTTGTCAGCAAAGGCCTCACGCTCGTTGTCGTCCGATTCCTTGAACGACTCAGTGGCGTCGAGCAGCGAGCCGAACGTCGCACTCAGGTACTTGCCGAGGTACGCGCCAGCTGTCGATTCCGTCGACTGCTCGTCGTCGTCGAATTCGATCAGTTCGTGCGCTCGCGTCCGCTCGCGAACCCACTCGTCGGTGTGGTCGTGGTCGCCGAAGCGGTACCAGTCGACGAAGCCTTCGTCGGTATCGAAGTCGGCGTCGAGGTCGTCCAGGTCGTCGCGATAGACGAGCGGGTAGGTGTCGACGATCCGGCCCTGTCCGTAGTCGGACCACTTCGCCGAGATCTCCTGTTTGTCGCAGAGCCACGGCAGGCCGTCGGATTCCCGGGTTGGTACGTCGAAAAACAGCACGTGGAGGTGTGGATAGCCCTTCTCGGTGAACTCCAAGGCCTTGATGTAGTCCGGGCGGCAGCGGGGGCGACCCGTCACGTCGTCGGCGAGATCGGGCCGCCAGTTCAGCACGTCCTTCCGGCGCGTGTCGAGCTTCGTCGACGGGTCGGAGTCGAAGTACGAAAGGAGTCGATTGAAGTTCTCGTTGATGCTGTCGATCGCGTCAAGCAGGGAGTCGTGCTGTTTCGGATCGGTGGTCAGCGTCGTGAGAACTGCGTTGTCGGCGTGATCGTATCCGTATTCGAGGGCGTCGTTGAAACGCGCGAACTGCTTGGAGACGCGCCCGGAATCGTTGAAGCGAGTCTTGTAGTCCTTCGTCATCCGCTTGGTGGTCTCGCCACCAGTCTGACCGACGAAGTGAACGTCGAACAGCAGGCGGTAGTCTTTGATCCGATTCAGGTAGGATGTAAAACCGTCCACCAGCAGTTTCCGAAGGTCCTCGTCGACAGAATCGACTTTAGTGAGGTAGTTGCGGAGGAATTCACGGTCGTACGTGACGCCCTCCGCGTTGGCCGTTTGAGTAATGCCTTCTGTAATCAAGTCAAGAAGGCGGAGGGTCGGGGTGACCATCAGAACGCCCGCAGAGCGTGATTTACGCACGTACGGCTGCTCAGGAGCTACAAGGTCGTCGACGAAGCGGTACACGAACTGGTAATCTGGATCGGAGCCTTCGACGCGCTCGCAGGCGTCGGGGGCGACTCCTTTCACTGCGTAGGAAACGACGTGAGACAGCGGCGTACCCTCTGGATGGGCCGCTATGAACTTCGCGACGCGAACGCGGTCGGTATCGCGTTCCGTGAGAGTCCCGTCGATCAGTGGGCCGTGACCGAGAAGATCGCGCTCGTCGAGGAGGTCCGCCAGTACGGGAGTGTTACATCTATCGGCGAGGTCGAGACCACCCAGATGACCGGGCGGTTCGACGACGCTCATTTTCGACCATCAGGCTGGGCTACGTGGTCGGTGTCGTCCTGCACGTCCCGCTGACGATTCCCCTCACCCGCCGGGTTCGGGGAGAACGTTCGGGCTTCCGGGTCGACCCGCGAGGGGTCGCTTCCAGCTGGTCGAGCTGGTTCGGAGGTCGATTGGCGCTCGACCTCCGTTCCGGGATGCTCGCTCCGCTGCGCTTCCGGGCGGACCAGCTCTCCCGCTCCCTCACTCGTGTTGTCGATCGAGGGGACATCGAAGCAGTCCTTGCACCGGTTGGCTTGCGTCGCTGGATGGTCCTCCCGGTTGATGCAGTTGCTGTGGCAGGTGGGACACCAGTAGGCGACGTAGGACGACCAGTCCGTCACTGGTCATCACCGTCCTCGACGAGCTGGGACGCACGAACGAACTGGTTCGCCGGGTAGGGCCAGTCGGCCCGATCGGGCCGGTTCGAGCGCTGTCGCTCAGCTGTCAAGGATCATCACCTCCCTCAGAATAACCAACAGACGGCGCGGGGAGCGTTCCGAAACGGAACGAACTCGGATTTCTCGGGGACCACCCGAAAAGGGCGATTCCGTCGAAATCGAGCAGTAGCGGCGTGCTACCGGAGTTGGAACTTCCCTCGTTATGCCGTTAAAACTGGAGTGGACTCGCCGGGGTGTACGCCCTCGGCGGACTGACCGGTTCCCGTGTGCCTCCCAATCGGAGTGAGTGTGCTGAATCATGCGTCGTTCACGAACTCCCGTCGAACCTCCATCTTCTCGCGCTCGCTTCGCTGGTCGTAGTGCTGGTCGAGGACACCCTTCGAGACGTTCATCCGGTCGGAGACGACTTCCTCGGGAGTTCCTTCTCGAAGGTGGTTGGTGATCGAGCCGCGCCGGACGCCGTGGGGAGATCGGGACGACGGGCAGCTGCTCGCCATGTCCCGATCCATGAAGTCGCAGGTCTCCGGGTCCTCGGCGTGGGGACAGTCGGTGATCATGCAGGGCCGGGTCCACTCGTAGACGGTTCGACGAATTGGGGTCGCAGTGAGTCGACCCTGCGCGCTCGTCAGCAGGGGTTCGCGCCCGTGATCGTCCGTCACCTCGTGGCGGTTGTTGTCGATGTAGTCCTGCAGCACGGTCGCGTAGAACTCGCCGATCGCGATGGAGCGCTCGGCGGCTCGTCCGTTCTTCAGCGGTGTATCCGACTCGGGCCGATGGCGGAGCTTCAGGTACCGGTTCTCCTTGCTGAAGTCTTCCAGGTCGAACGAGCGGAGGCTCCCGAGTCGAATCCCGGTGTGCCAGAGAATCGCGAGGATGACGTGATCCCGCGACGCGTACTCGTAGCGTTCGAGGTACTCCAGCAGCTCCTTGGCGCGGTCGCCGTCGAGCTTCTCGTCTTTCGACGCCTCTTCCGGTTCTATTTCTGGGAGGAGAACGCGCTCGCGCATCCCGGACTCGACGGCGTCGATCCCGGCACAGAACTCCAAGAACTTCCGCAGCGTCGCGAGGATACCGCGGAGCGTCACCTTCGAGACTGGGCCGTAGTTCTCACTCTCACCTTTCCGACGCCAGACGCGGAAGCGGTGGAGATCGCGCCCGGTCAGCTCGTGCATCGTCTCGATCTCCTCGGAACGACACCAGAGGACGAACGACGTGAGCCGATAGCGTTGATTTTCGAGCGACTTCTCCGACAGCTCGGGTTCGCGGTGATCGAGGTAGAGGTCGACCGCCGTCTCGGGGTCGATCGGTTCGAGGTCCTCGCTCACGCCGATCCCTCCTGGAGGAGCTGGCGCGCGGCCTCGTGTGCGTCGAGATCGTTGGGACCGTCGACGAGCGGATAGCCGTCACTGTCGCGACCCATCGCGCGAAGAATCTCTTTTGTCGATGGAGCCGGACCGTCGATTGACAACTCTCGACGAGTGGCTTCCGCGTCGGCGACTGCTTCCGCCGCTTCGAGAGCGTCGGCGGGATAGCGAACGGCGACCTCGGAGACGCCGAGCATCCGGTCGCAGTTCGGACAGGGATTCCGCTGCTGGTGGGAGATCGCCCCCGCGTGGGTGTGGTAGCGCTTCGAGAACTCACAGCTGGGACAGCGGACGCGGTACTCGGTCGTCGAGCGAACGTCGGGTTTTTGATCGGGCGAATCGACTGTCTTCGTGCGGGGAGTACTCCCCGTGCTGGTTCCGTACGACATGGATTTCGGCCGGAGCCACCTTCTGGGCCGTGTTCCAGCACGGCCCGGCCTTCGATGGCAGAGAGCCATCTTCAGGCAACCAAGTGGCCCGCAACCACAACAACATATTCCGAGTGCATAAATGTATCGAGAGAACTCAAGCACTCGATACGGCTGTAATTGTTGGAAAGAACTGAATTAGGTGGGTGGAGTAGAATACGTTATTCAAATGCGTCTATCGGGTTCGTGGCAGAGCGTATGGGACGACCGTATCCTCGAATGGATGCGCGAGAACGAGGGGACGGGTACTCCCAAGGAGGTACACGACAGCGGTTACGTCCGTGTCTCTCGAACCCAAGTCGGTCGCCGGATGAAGAAGCTCGCGGAACACGGGCTTCTCACCCACGTCGGAAACGGTGCCTACGTGATCACCGACGAAGGGGAGGCGTACCTCGACGAGGAATACGACGCAGAGGAAGGTGTGTACGTCAACGACGACTTCGACGCCTCGGAACCGTCGTCGCCAACTGAGCCAGAGACGAACGACGTGTAAGTAGCCCTCCACTCATGACGATCAGAAAGACCGCCCGATGGCAACAGTGCATCGACGACCGAATACTCGAACACCTCCGTGACGAGTCTTGGTCGACTGCTCGGCAAATGTCGATCATGGACGGGATTCACGCGACGGAGGCACAGGTACAGGAGCGGTGTCGAGTGCTTGCCGATGCCGATCTCGTCGCATTCCTCACTGATCGCCAAGAGATGGTTGGGCTAACGACAATGGGTGAGCAGTACCTCGATGGCGAGGTCGACGTAGAACTATATCCAAGACCGCGTCATCCGCGAGATATGCAAAAATGAGGTGGGTGCCTGAGAGATATTCGGCTCTTAGACAAAATATCACATCAGTCCTAAATAATGCGTATTACTTTCTGTCAAAGTTACTGAAGCGCATCCTAATTTGGGAATTAGTCTTCAATCGAGTTGTCTCAGGTAATATCTTAATAATGATGTTCTCGGTGCTGGTGATCCGGTCAATACAAATGGTATTTTCAGGCATTGACCAAATATATCTCATACTGCCAATTATAATTGGTCTGTTACTACCACTCTGTATTATACTATCCTTTATTTTGGTGAGTATAATATCATTATTAAACACAAGCCAAAGAAATGCGAGGCTGTTTGTCAGAAACCACTTACCACCATATCATAATCAGCCATCATATGATGTTATCGGCGACATAGATTATCCAAACGAGAAAATCCATCATAAATTAAAATCTTGGTGGATATATTCACATTTACTATCGTCGATCTGGATGATTATGTTGGTTTATGTAGATGAGTCAGAGGTCCCAGAGGGTTTGCCGGATTGGACCAACACGGCAGTTGATTACACGTTAGAGGTATTCCAGATAGTTCCATTGGTGAATATTGTTGTGGAGATATTAGCTAATATGTCCTCAAATGGAGAAACATCTCAAAATTTGATACTACTGTTATTGATTGTTCCAGTGGGACTCTACGCACTCCCAGTGAAAAACAAGTCAATCATATACAAGTCTAACATTCAGGACTCTATCAGTAGATTCCCCGGCCTCTCAACCCGTCAGAAGGTGAGAAACGCAATTATGGAAACGGGATTGTTCGTATTCACTTCCCTCATTATATTCTTATTTTACCAGTCCTCATTATGAACTGACGCCCGCACCCCGCAAGGGGGCGCGGGCTTTCTCTCCGGGTCTGTGGCTGGGTGGGTTTGCACCGATCACTCCGCAGGGCCACGCGCCCGTAGCGCGTCGAGGAGATCGGGCCAGCGGAGGTCCTTCGAGAATAGGTCCGGTTCGAGATTCCACGCCCACGGCGCAGCGTCGTTGGGATCTGCTTCGTAGCCAGTCGGTTCGAGGTCCTCGATCGAGCCGCCGAAGAGCTGGTCGGTCGGGTAGTCACCGTCGGCAGGCCACCGCTCGTAGAACTCGGCGATCTTCTTCTCGGTCTTGAAGTACGCCAGCGTCGCCATGCGCTTCAGCTCCGGGTGGGCGTCTTTCCCGGTGTGGATCACGTTGCCGCAGGCGTCCACGCCGATCTTGGCGAATCGCTTCGCGAGCGGGGTCCACTGGGTCGCTACTTCCCGGCGGTAGGTCCGGGCGTCGAAGTGCGTCGACGACTCGTCGATGAAGACGAACTTCGGAGTGTCGCGGTGTTCCAGGAGCGTGACGGCGAGGTCGTACGCGGAGGTCACGATCTCGTCGGTCAGGGGCCAGCTACGGACGTTCGAGATGATCATGTACTCGTCGAGCTGGGCTTTCCGCAGCTCGGCGAGCAGGGACATGGTGTTTGTCTTGCCCGTGTTGGGGTTGCCCGCGCCGATGATGAACGCCGGAGCGTCGTTGTTCTCGATCTCGTCGAGGAGCATCATCGGAAGCCGCAGCGAGGAGCCGTCGAGGTCCTGCTCAGTGACGCCGACTAAATGGGACATGACCGAGCCGTTCCCATGTTGTACGGCTTCGGTCGTCCGGTCGGCCGTAAACTTCCCATGTACGGCCTGACCGAGTTCAGATTCTTCAAACGAGGTCACATCGAGGCCACCTTGGGAGATCGTGCCCTCGACAAAGGAAAGGCAGGCCCGATCTTGTTTATCTGTTACGATACCTGAATGTGGATAGTGGCGTTCGTGTGTTTCGAGATCGCCACGAATCTGCTCGCGGAGCTTCGCCGCAGTGAGTAGATGCTCGTCGACGCCGTTAGTCATCGGCGGTGGCACCTCCGTCGGCAGCGCCGGAGAGGTCGGCGAGGTCCTGATCGAAGTCGATTCGAACGCCGGGAGTGTCCGATTCGTCAGTGTCGTCGTCCTCGGTGTTGCGGATCTTCCGTTCGAGACCGAACTGCTCGATTGCGCTATCTATCTCGTCGGTCAGGCCTTCACCTTCGTCCGGCAGCGAGCCACGTTCGAACGTCGAGACGATCCGCAGCACGGCCTTCCGGGTGGCGTTGCGGATGATCGTGAACGCCTGCGCTTCGATGGCGAAGCCACGCTTCGCGTCCTCTTCGAGCTGGCCGCGACACTCCTCGACGGCCTGGAGGGTCCGCATCAGCTCACGATCCGACATGGTGCCGCGCCACGTCCCTTCGACGACCTGCTCACCGAGATCGACCTGTTTCCCGAAGGCGAGATCGGGACTCACCCAGTCGAGGGAGCCGTCGGTGATGGTCCACTCGCGGAACCGCTGGCCGGGGACGCGGAAGATGCCGCCTTTCGTATACCGAGCGTCCACGTCGACGAGCCAGACGTACCGGGGTTCCCACAGCAGCGACCGGACCTTCTTGCCGGTCGGTCGACCGGCGATCGGGACGATCACCAGCGCCGACAGGCCGATGATGCGGAGGTTCCGGGGGAGTTCGACGCCGACGATCGACGCCAGCACGAACAGGCCGATCCCGACGCCGGAGGCCAGGAGCGTCAGGTTCTCCGTGAGCCAGCGGAACGCGCGGAACCATCGTGATCGTTCTGGCTGCTGGTTGGCGTTGCTCGTTCGGTCGCGGTCGGTACTGTCCTCGGGCTCGCTGGTGTCGCTCATGCGACGCGCTCACCTCGTTCGGTCGCGCCGACCTTGGCGGCGACTGCTTCGTACAGGACGGCCAGCACGACGCCGAGAGCGCCGCCGAGTGCGGCATCACGAACGTCCGAGCCAGTCCAGGGCCCGGAGATCAGAAAGCCCGACTGCTTGCGCAGGAAGTACGCCTTCTCCCGTTCGAGGCTGTCGTCGGTCCACATCGACACAGCAGACGAGGAAGCGATTCGAACGGTGGTCGTGGTGTCCTCCTCGACGACGACCGTGCGGAACGAGATCGAGCCGGAGGTGTCCGAGGTGTCGGGCGTCGCCGAGATCGTGACCGGCTTGAACTCGTCGGCGTAGAAGTCGATCACCACCTCACCGTTTTCGAAATGGTAGTCGGTGACGCCCACGTCGTTGTCGATCACCAGCTCGTAGTTCGACGGGCCACCGGACGGCCCGGACGGACCTGCCGGGGTTGCTGTGTTGCCGGCGCTCTGCTGGGCGATTGAGACGCCAGCGAGCGCGGTACTGCACACTATCAGGATCATGGTGAAACTCAGTATCTTGGTGTTCATGACTGCGAAAAACGGGCCGGAAGTGGTGCTACCAGAACACCCAGTCAGGGGTGAGCTGGGATTCGATCCAGCCGGCGAGATCGTCGAGGAGGGACGCGCCCAGATCGACGACCGGGTTCACTACGTCGACGCCGATCAGCTGGAGGCCGATAGCGAGTGCGGCGACACCCAGCAAGCCACGCGCTGGGATCGCTTTCAGTGCGAGCCAGTAGACCATCAGGGGAAGCCTCCGTTGTTGTTGCCGCCTCTCCCTCGACCGAACAGGAGCAGGAGGCCACCGACACCCAGCACGATCAGGCCGAGGCTGGAGTTCTCGCCGATGACGAAGCCGCCGCCGTCGTTGCGGATGTTCTGCTCGCGGGCTTCGATCTCTGCACGCTCTTCTCGAAGCGATTCGAGCAGGTTCCGGTACTCGGTCATGTTGACCGTCGAATAGTTGCGTTCCTCGATGGTGACGTTCTGGACCTGCTGGCCGCTGGTGTCACGGATGTCGGTAATGGTGAACTCGCCGGTGAGTTCGACCATATTCGACGCCGTGACGACGTACTGCTGGCCGGTGATGTTGGCGGCGTTGTACGTCCCGTTGATGGCGAAGGACCCGCTGGCGGGGTTGGTCTCGCTCATGAGCATCCCTTCATAGGACGCGTTGGGAGTGGTGACGTTGAAGTGACCCATCGAATCCAGCGCTTCGGGCGAGTTGACGCCAATTGTCGTCAGCGTCGAGGTCGCCCACGCCTGAAACGACCCGTTCGGCGCGTACTCGCGTTGCATCAGGTACGGGTCCACGAGATCGGAGTTGTTGATCATGCCAGCCTGGTACTCGCTGTAGGTCTGGTTGACCAGCGTCTCCATCTGGGACTGCACCTCACTGTTCTGAGACTGGGTTTCGGACCAGACGGATTGGAACTGCTGGGGGTCGAGGTACGTCATGTCCGCGAAGTTCTCGTTCGGCGCACGGACGACGAGATCGCCGGAGGTGGTCCCGCCACCACGCCAATTCTCGACGAGCATCGGCGCGCTCGCGGGGTTGTACGTGGCAGCAGTTTCTTCTATTGCACCACTTGAGGTACCGTACTTGGTGTAGTGAAGGTTGTACTGGATCACCGAGTGAGTCGAGCCGTTGACGAGGGGGAGCGTCGTCGACGACTGACCGCCGTACTCCGCTTGGAAGGTGTAACTGTCGTCGGTACCGTACCCGCGTTCTACACCGACGAAGGAGGCACTGTCGCCACCTTGGAAGGTCGACGCAGTGACACCTGTCTCGTTCTGTGCAGTCCCATGCAGGTACTCGTAGTGAGACAGGGCAGCATCCCACGCCTGTGCAATCTCGATCTGCTTGGTGGCGTAGTAGTCAGCGACGGCCTGCTTTGCCGCGGTTTCGGCAGCAGCCTGCGACGACCCGTTGTTCATCGAACGGATGTAGGCGTTTTTGCCGATCATCAGCGCGGTCGTCTCGGTGTCCTGCAGGTGGTTGCTGTGGGCGTTCAGCAGCAGGTCCGAGTTCTGATTGCCGTTCTGGGCAGCCTCGTAGATGTCGACCTTTGCCTGCGCAGCATCGGTCTCGGTCGTGTTGACGGTGCCACCCGACAGGTAGTCATAGCAGCCAGTGGTGTAGCTGTACAGCCCGAATGCACCAGTTGCGATCTGCTGGTGGTCGGGGACGCAGTGGTCAGCATCGTCCTCGCTGATCCACGGTTCGGCAGCCACCGGTGCCACTGCTGACGAGAGCAGTAGACACACGGCGAACAGGGAAGCAAGGGTTCGGCGCGAGTCGTCGATCATGGGTCTACTGAACTGCAACACCCCAGCTGACGACCGTGGTGAGGAACGCCAGTTGCATCCCAAGCGGGTCGCCCAGCGAGACGAGGAAGTCGTTGACTTCGGTGACGTACTGCTGGCCGAGGATCACGCCGGGACCGGCGGCGATGGCGACCTTCTCCCAGTCCTCGTAGTACTGGAACTCCTTGGTCTCGGAGCTGGCGAACGCCGCAGCGAAGGCTCCGAGCGAGACCATCAGCCCGTGCTGGGTGGTCAGTGTGTAGGAGAGCCACGGCAGCTCGACCGTGGTGATCCCGCCGAACTGGTAGAGGCTGGCGAGGATGAACGCGACCGAGAGCGTCGCCGGGAGCGTGCGCACGTTCATGTAGTCGCTGACCATCCCCTTCGCGCGGTTCTGGTAGCTCATTCAGCACCACCCAGCTGACGGACCTCCCAGATGTCGTACTCGCGCTCTTCGCCGTCGTCGGTCTCGAAGGTACCCGTCTCCTCGGTGTGGCGGATGCCGACCACGTCGCCCTCACTGAGATCGTTGTCTTCGAGCTGGCGGTCGATCTGGGAGTTCGACCACATCGCCACCACGTCGCCGATGCCGCGGGCCAGTTCGATCACCGTGGTGTCGTACTGGCCGCAGTTGGGCGCGAGGTCGCGAATCTCGCCGACCACGTCCTCGCCCGCGTCAAGTTCGATCCATTCACTGTCGTACTCGTCGTCCTGCGTGTTCGTGTCGACCGGTTCGAGATCGTCGAAGGATGGCGTCTCTTGGGTTGCCATGCAGTCGAGAAAACTAGAGGGGGATACTTAGCTAGCACCTCAGCCGGAGTGAAAGTGAAAATGTACAATATAGAGCTTGACAGGAGTGTCTCTCTAAATCCAGTGTTATAGAATGTATAAAAAGAAACTCAGTTAGAAATATGACTATTGAAGTGGGTCTCACACAGGAACAGACGATCAACGTGGCGTACACTGCCTGTTGGCTCCGGTGAACCTGGGTTATGTGTTCTCTTTAGTTGTTGTGTACCGTACTCAGCAAATTTATCGCACTCTGCACACCGGTTCTCAGTCTGCTGGTTTGCGACCAATTTTGCCTTACAACGTCTACAGATAATCCCCTTTGATGTATTAGGATCATCGTCACGTACAATCATCTCAGTGTTGCTTCGGTTCTGTTCGCAAATGGAACATTCCATGCGCAGCAGTAATAGTTTCCATTATATAAAATTTGTGCCGTTCTATTAGAAGCTACGACCACACATCAACAATCGGTGAGTCCGTCTCTCGATGTACTATCGGTACGTCGTCACTGTCCTCGGCGCAGTCCTCGACGGCTTCGAAGTCCTGCTGACCGTCGCCCAGCTCGTCGCTGGAGAGGTCCCAGTAAGCATACGCACCGATGTAGTCTACAACACATTGAAACGTCACTTCCTCGGGTAGCGTAGAACGTACCTGCGGCTGTTCAACGTCAGAAATCGCCCGCTCAACGGCGGCATCGAGATCGTCGAGGTCATCCCACTGTCGACGGGCGAGATCGTCTCGGATCTCTCGCTCGCTGGCGGCCCGTACAGAGTCCAGCGAACACCACCGAACAGTCTGCCGAACGTCGGGGTCCTGCGTGTGGTCGTTCGGGTCGATCCCTTCAGTGATCGGCTTCGAGCAAGACCAGAACCGTCGGTTCGTCACCCAATAGAGCGCGAGCTTCCACGTCGCCGCTTTGTCAGCAAAGGCCTCACGCTCGTTGTCGTCCGATTCCTTGAACGACTCAGTGGCGTCGAGCAGCGAGCCGAACGTCGCACTCAGGTACTTGCCGAGGTACGCGCCAGCTGTCGATTCCGTCGACTGCTCGTCGTCGTCGAATTCGATCAGTTCGTGCGCTCGCGTCCGCTCGCGAACCCACTCGTCGGTGTGGTCGTGGTCGCCGAAGCGGTACCAGTCGACGAAGCCTTCGTCGGTATCGAAGTCGGCGTCGAGGTCGTCCAGGTCGTCGCGATAGACGAGCGGGTAGGTGTCGACGATCCGGCCCTGTCCGTAGTCGGACCACTTCGCCGAGATCTCCTGTTTGTCGCAGAGCCACGGCAGGCCGTCGGATTCCCGGGTTGGTACGTCGAAAAACAGCACGTGGAGGTGTGGATAGCCCTTCTCGGTGAACTCCAAGGCCTTGATGTAGTCCGGGCGGCAGCGGGGGCGACCCGTCACGTCGTCGGCGAGATCGGGCCGCCAGTTCAGCACGTCCTTCCGGCGCGTGTCGAGCTTCGTCGACGGGTCGGAGTCGAAGTACGAAAGGAGTCGATTGAAGTTCTCGTTGATGCTGTCGATCGCGTCAAGCAGGGAGTCGTGCTGTTTCGGATCGGTGGTCAGCGTCGTGAGAACTGCGTTGTCGGCGTGATCGTATCCGTATTCGAGGGCGTCGTTGAAACGCGCGAACTGCTTGGAGACGCGCCCGGAATCGTTGAAGCGAGTCTTGTAGTCCTTCGTCATCCGCTTGGTGGTCTCGCCACCAGTCTGACCGACGAAGTGAACGTCGAACAGCAGGCGGTAGTCTTTGATCCGATTCAGGTAGGATGTAAAACCGTCCACCAGCAGTTTCCGAAGGTCCTCGTCGACAGAATCGACTTTAGTGAGGTAGTTGCGGAGGAATTCACGGTCGTACGTGACGCCCTCCGCGTTGGCCGTTTGAGTAATGCCTTCTGTAATCAAGTCAAGAAGGCGGAGGGTCGGGGTGACCATCAGAACGCCCGCAGAGCGTGATTTACGCACGTACGGCTGCTCAGGAGCTACAAGGTCGTCGACGAAGCGGTACACGAACTGGTAATCTGGATCGGAGCCTTCGACGCGCTCGCAGGCGTCGGGGGCGACTCCTTTCACTGCGTAGGAAACGACGTGAGACAGCGGCGTACCCTCTGGATGGGCCGCTATGAACTTCGCGACGCGAACGCGGTCGGTATCGCGTTCCGTGAGAGTCCCGTCGATCAGTGGGCCGTGACCGAGAAGATCGCGCTCGTCGAGGAGGTCCGCCAGTACGGGAGTGTTACATCTATCGGCGAGGTCGAGACCACCCAGATGACCGGGCGGTTCGACGACGCTCATTTTCGACCATCAGGCTGGGCTACGTGGTCGGTGTCGTCCTGCACGTCCCGCTGACGATTCCCCTCACCCGCCGGGTTCGGGGAGAACGTTCGGGCTTCCGGGTCGACCCGCGAGGGGTCGCTTCCAGCTGGTCGAGCTGGTTCGGAGGTCG
>JGI12450J13901_1000296_pt1 | contig 13548 bp, 9 predicted proteins | sample A23M3SouthBayCA_FD_13901 | JGI IMG/M metagenome (IMG submission 13901)
CCCCTGGCGGACTGGAAGGGCGAGGCGTGCGTGGCGCCACGCGCCACTGGCCGAACGGGGAGACACGACCCGTGAGGCGGGGTCGCGGCGAACGAAGTGAGCGAAGTCGCCTGCGCGGGCCCTATTCTCGCGAGTGCGGTGCGGGTGTCTGAGCGAGAATATCCCGTGCAGCGAGCGCGAACGCGAGGCGCCACGCGCCTCGAAAGCGAACGGGGAGGAACGACCCGTGAGCGAGCACGCCGAGGGCTTCCATCCCACGATCACGAGGGCGGTTGCGGCAGTTGTGACAACTCGACTTGTTATGTCTACTCCCTGGATCGAACACTGTTCGAGCGCCTCCGCGATATCCGGAATTTTCGCCGATCACGCTTCCGCTGGCTGCTGTGATACCTGAGTATCGCGGTTGACCTCCTCGGCTGTCCCAGTCGACGCCGGGAACGACCGATTTTCGCCCCCATCGGGGGATTTCGACCGGTGCTGACACGAACTTCCCGGCCAGCACTGACGACTGATATCGCCGAATACCCGACGGACGGGTTCTCGAACGGCCGAAATGGCACGCGCTCCGCGCTGGCACAGCTCGCTGGCCCCGGTAGCGGCCGGTCGACGATCGTGCCACGAACCGGACGACTGTCGAGTTCTCTCCTCGTCTCGACGACGTTTTACAACCTTATATCGGCCAAGTGCATCCTAATACTGACTGGTCGTCCATTCCGGGGATATGTTTTACCTGTTATTTAAACGATTACTGTTATATACTGCCATGTCGTCACGATAAATCGAATCCAGGTGTATGAATACGATGCAAAATAGGAAATTAGTGGACGAACAAAAGAAAATAGAAGATGATGGAGGTTCGGTCGGGGGCGTCGCCCCGTGGACGGGGGTGCCAGGATGGGACTGATCAAGATGACCAAGTGGCGGACGCTCGTGCTGGCGACCGTCGGATTCAACTTCTCGTTTCTGATCTGGTTCTCGTTCGCGCCCTTCACGGGGCCGATGGCCGACGAGTTCGGGCTCACGCTGGCCGAGATCGGGATCCTGGCGAGTGCGGCCATCTGGCTGGCGCCCTTCGGTCGGATACTGACCGGGTGGCTCTCGGACAGATTCGGCGCGCCAGCGGTGTTCGCCATCGTGGTCACGTACGTCGGCGTGTTCTCGATCGCCAGTGCGTTCGCACAGAGTTACACCGTGTTCTTCGTCGAGCGACTCATCGTCGCGACGGCGGGGATCACGTTCGTCATCGGTATCCAGCACGTCTCGGAGTGGTTCGAGGAAGAACAGCTCGGGACTGCCGAGGGTATCTACGCGGGCATCGGGAACGCCGGGGCGGCCGGCGGGGCGCTCGTCCTCCCGCGCGTGTTCGGCTCGAACTGGAGCGGGCCGCTGTTCGAGACGAACTGGCGGGCGGCGTTCTTCTACACGGGCTGTGTGTCGATCCTGCTGGCCGTCGTCTACTACACGCTGGGTGAGGCGGCCAAAAGCGACGAGAAGCGCCAGGCGACCGCGGACAACGCCAGCTTCGAGGGCTGGTTCTACACCGCGACCCGCTACGGGACGGTCGTCCTCGCGCTCGCCTACGTGATGACCTTCGGCCTCGAACTGTCGATGAACGGCTGGCTGGCGACCTACTACCGCGAGGGGTTCAACACCGACAACCTCGTGCTCGCCTCGACGTTCGCGGCGACGTTCTCCGTCGCGGCCGGCCTGCTCCGGCCCATCGGCGGCTACGTCAGCGACCTCCTCGCTCGCAAGGAGAAGGACATCCTCCCGATATTCACGGGTCGGTACCGCGAGCAGTGGACGTTCGTGACGCTGTGTTTCGTCGTCCTCTCGATGTTCGGGATGACGCTGGCGGGCCTCTCCGGGCAGGTGCTCGTCGCGGTCGGCGCCGGCTTCGTGGTCGGGATGGCCTGTGCCTTCGCGGAGGGGTCGATCTTCGCGCAGGTGCCGGCGATGTTCCCCAACAGCTCCGGTGCGGTGGCGGGCGTCGTCGGCGGCGTCGGTACGGTCGGTGGGATCGTCTACCCGCTGGTCTACTCCGCGCCGTTCCTGGCGAGTCTGCACATCGGCTACTCGGTTGTCGCCGTCTCGATGGTCCCCATCGTCCTGCTGGCGGCGTGGGTGTTCCAGCCCAGGATCGCCGAGGTCGCGACCGAGAGCGGCTTCGTCGGCGGCAATCGAGCGACCGAATCCGGCGTCGCTGGAGACGACTGACATGCGATCGGTACTCGTGCTCGCGAGCCCCGACGACGCGTTCGGCCCGGAGGAGACGGGGACAGGGACAGGGACGGGGGCAGAGACGGGTCCGGGGACGGAGACAGGGTCGTCGCTCCATCGCGTCGCGGAAACCGTCGCTCGGGCGGTCGACGACCTCGTCGTGGCCTGTCCCGACGAACAGCGCCCGGCGGTCACGGAAACACTGGCCGACGTCCCCCACCGGCTCGCGGTCGACCCGACGGCAAACGGAGGACCGATCAGCGCTATTCGGACGGGTGCCCGCGTCGCTACGGGGGAGTCGGTCGCCGTCGTCGCCGGGAACGTGCCGACGGTCGACACGCGGTTGCTCGAAGATTGCGTCGAGGGCTGCGAGACCGCCGCGGTGCCACACAGCGACGGGCGGCTCTACCCGCTCCACGCGGTCTACGACCGTGGGGCTATCCGGACGGCCTGTGACCGCACGCTCGCGACCGGGTCGCGTCGACTGCTGGACGCTCTCGTGTGCCTCGACGACGTCACAGCCGTCGACGCCCCCGAACCCGGGGAAAATGCGCCGGCGAACGGGCCAGCGTCCGACACAATCACTCCCGCGAGCGTCGTCCGGAGCTGACCGCCGTTCGCCCCGAAATTCGGCGTCTTTAATCGATATAATGTCTTCATACTTCGACCGTTCGTCCGGATCTCCGTACTGTTTTCCGGAATTATAAACGATCAGAATTATATGGAAGGCACTCAGCTAGCTAAAACGTAAATAGGCGCACGTTCGTTTGCGTATTCGAGATAAATACGAACAAATCCAAACTATCGATCTGGCCTATCAACGAGGGATACAACGATGCCACACAAGAAGGAAGCGTGGAAAGAGGAACTGTACGGCGACGCCGTGCGCGAGAAGATAGAGGAGTTCGCCGAGCGCGGCTGGGAGTCGATCCCCGAAGAGGAGCGCGACGAGTGGTTCTCGCGGTTCAAGTTCTGGGGTGTGTTCCACCACCGCGGCGGCCAGGAGTCGTATTTCATGATGCGGCTCACCAACTGCGGCGGGGTGCTGGAACCCGGGCAGTTGCGCGCCATCGGCGAAGTCGCCCGCGAGTACGCCAGCGGCCCCGTCGACAACCCCGAGTTCGGCGACGCGTGGATCGACTTCACGACGCGCCAGTCGGTCCAGCTCCACTGGCTGAAACTCGAGGACATCCCCGAGATCTGGGACAGACTGGAGGCCGTCGGCGTCTCCTCCCGGTCGGCGGGCGGGGACACGATGCGCAACATCTCGGGCTGTCCGGTCGCGGGCAAGGCCGAGGAGTACGTCGAATCGAGGGAGTTGCTCGACGAGATCCAGGAGGGCATCCGCGGCGACGACGCGCTCTGTAACATGCCCCGGAAGTTCAACATCAGCGTGACGGGCTGTCGCCAGGGCTGTGCCCAGGATTCGATCAACGACATCGGTCTCGAACCCGCGCACAAGTTCGTCGACGGCGAGGAAGTCGAGGGGTTCAACCTCCGCGTCGGCGGCGGTCTCGGCGGACGCGAACCCCGGAAGGCCCGCTCGCTGGACATGTTCGTCCGACCCGACCAGGCCTACGAGACGGTCAGAACGTTCGTCGAGTACTACCACGAGGAGGGCAACCGGGAGAACCGCTCGAAAAACCGCGGCCGGTTCTTCGTCGACGAGCACGGCACCGACGCCATCCGCGAGGAGCTGGCCGAACGCCTGGCGTTCGAACTCGAACGCGCGGGGACGGACTTCCGCGGGGAGTACACGTACAACGCCGGCAAGCCCACGGAACGGGGTGCTCACGACCACGTCGGGGTCTACGACCAGGCCGACGGGAAGAACTACGTCGGGCTCTCGGTGCCGATCGGTCGATTGCCCGCCGAGGAGGCGGTCGAACTCGCCGACCTCGCCGATGCGTACGGGTCGGGCGAGGTTCGACTCTCGCGCCGGCAGAACCCGATCATCACCGACGTGCCCGATGGCAACCTCTCGAACCTGCTGAACGAGCCCCTGCTCGACAAGTACAAACCCGAGCCCAATCCCTTCGAGCGCGGCACGATGGCCTGCACGGGGACGGAGTTCTGCTCGCTCGCGCTGACCGAGACGAAGGCGCGGTCGGCCCGGCTGATCCGCTGGTTGCGCGACAACACGGACCTCCCGTCGGACGTCGACCGCATCAAGATCCACTACTCGGGCTGTACGGCCGACTGCGGCCAGGCGATGACCGCCGACATCGGCCTGCAGGGGATGCGCGCCCGGAAGGACGGCGAGATGGTCGAGGCACTCGACGTCGGCGTCGGCGGCGGCATCGGCGAGGACCCCACCTTCATCGAGTGGGTCCGCCAGCGCGTCCCCGCCGACGAGGTCCCCGGTCTGATCGCCAACCTCGTTGAGGCTTTCGCCGCCCTGCGCGAGGAGGGCCAGACCTTCCGCGAGTGGGTCGACGCCACCGGCCACGAGACGCTCGTCGAACTCGCCGAACCGGAAGAGGTCGGGGGCTACGAGGACCCCTGTCTCGCCGACGCGAAGCAGTCGTGGTACCCCTTCGACGACGGCGAGAGCCCCGCACCGACGGACGCCGAGGGCCAGCCCATCTCGGCGGACGACTGACCATGGCCGGACGTACTCACGGACGCGAGGACTCCGGCGGACCCACCTCTGTAGCGGCCTTCGACGTCGCGCCGGAGCTGTTCCCGGCAGGGACCGCCGACCGGCCCGACGACGGGGCCGACGGCAGACCGAACGACGACCGCGCCCGACGTATTCCCCGGCCGACTCCCAGGACGATTTTCACACCGGAGAGCGTGTCATAGAAACGTTCACGGGGTAGTGTGAGTGTAACGCTGATTTCGAGTGGTAACGCTCCGGAAGAAACACGATTCGACGGCCGCACCGCACTCGTCGGTATGCGATGAAGGCCCTCGGGCCGCTGGCGGTCGCTGAGCGGGATATTCTCGCTCGAACAACAGCACTGCGCCGCACTCGCGAGAATAGGGCCCGCTCAGGCGACTAAAATGGACGCCAGCGGCCCTCGCCCTTTCAGTCCGCCAGGAGAACATATGTGGCACAGGCCGTCTCGGCGTGGAATGCTCGGTGGCCGTCCCCGCAGATCACTTCCTGGCGGACTGGAAGGGCGAGGCGGGCTCGCGGCGAACGGAGTGAGCGGAGTCGCCTGCGCGACCCCTATCCGCGCGGGCGGTGCCGAGAGCGCGGATATGTCGCTGAGCGACCGCGAGCGCGCCGAGGGCTTCCATCTCACGATCACGAACGCGGTTGCGTTAGCTGTGACCGCTCGAATTGTTGCATCTATTCCCTGTACGTACCGTTCACGGACGAGCAAAGTGGATGCGTTGTAAAGATCCTGTGACACGTAGCACCCGACGCAGTGACCAGTCGACAGTCGAACAGAAACGGTCATGGCCGTCGAGGGGTTTGATGTCCAACCATGACCGCAGGTCACGAGTCGTCACGGGGACCGGACCGCGACCCGATTGTCACCGACCGGAGTCACCGACATTCCGGGGGGAACCCATGACGGCCACGTCGACGGCGGGATTGGACTCGTCTCGCGTCCTCCTCGTCGGGACCGCCGACTGGGTCGAGGCGTTCGCGACGGTGCTGGCGAGTCGGACCGATGCTGGAGTCGAGCGGGCCGAGACGGCGACCGGCGCACTCGAAGGGTTCCGAACTGGCGCCCCGGACTGTCTCGTCACCGAGTACGAACTCCGGGACGGGACCGGGATAGCGCTCCTCCGGGAGGTCAGAGACGCGACCGACACCTTCCCGGTCGTCGTCGCGACCGCGTCGGGGGACGAGACGGTCGCGAGCGAGGCGGTCGGCGCGGGCGCGACCGATTACGTTCCCGTCGGGAGGTCGGCCGACGAACCGGTGAGCGGGTCGGAGGGGTCGGACGAACTCGACGGACCCGACGGTTTCGACGGACTCGACGAACTGCTGGAACGGACCGACCGCGCCGTCCAGTCGGCCGACCGGGATGCCCGCCGGCGCGACCGGGCCAGACAGTTCGAGGCGATCTTCGACGACGTGGGGACGGCGACGTGGGTGCTCGACCCCGACGGGTCGCTCGTCCGCGCGAACGGGACGGCCCGAAGTCTGACCGGTACGGACGACGTGGACGCCCCGAGCGGCACAGACGACACGGAGGACGCCGCGGTCGGCGACCCGTTCTGGACGCTGTCGTGCTGGTCGCGCGCGGACGGGACCCGGTCGGACGTGCGGGAACTCGTGACGGGCGCGACCGGGGGCAGGTTCGGCAACGCGGTGGTCACGGGGTCACCCGGTTCGCCCGAATCGCCGGTCGTCGAACTCTCGGTGCACCCCGTCGAGAACGAGCGCGGCGAGGTCGTCTCAATCGTCGTCGAGGGCGTCGACGTCACCGACCGCGTCGAGCTGGAACGGGACCTCAGGCGCTCCGAGGAACTCCACCGGGTCACGCTCAACAACATGACCGACACGGTCCTCATCACGGACGAGGACGGCGAGTACACGTACGTCTGTCCGAACGTCCACTTCATCTTCGGGTACGGCGCCGAGGAGATCCGCCAGGGGTCGATCGGCGACCTGCTCGGCGAGGACCTCTTCGACCGCGGGGAACTCGCCGAGCAGGGCGTCCTGAAGAACATCGAGTGTACGGCGACCGACAGGGCCGGCAACGAGCACACGCTGCTGGTCAACGTCCGGGAAGTGTCGATCCAGGGGGGGACGCTCCTCTACAGTTGCCGGGACGTCACGAAGCGCAAACAGCGCGAGACGGCGCTGGCGACGCTCGGGGAGACCGCCCGGGAGTTCCTCTACGCCGAGACCACCGCGGAGGTCGCACAGCGAGTCGTCGACGATACGCCGGGCGTCCTCGACCGCGACGCGAGCGCGGTGTACCTCTTCGACGCCGACGAGAACGAACTCCGGCCGGTGGCGGTCTCACCGGCGATGGAGCGACTCCACGGCCCGCTTCGGACGGTCCGCGCGGACGACGAGACGGTCCCCGGACACAGTTTCGTCGCGGACGACTCGCTCGCGTTCGACGACGTGCGCGAGAGCGACCGGTTCGGGAACCCGACGACCGACCTGCGGAGCGCGGTCGCCATTCCACTGGGGAAACACGGCGTGTTCCTCGCGGGGGCGGACCGCGTCGGTGCCTTCGACGAGGTGAGCCGGGAACTGGCCGACCTGCTCGCGGCGACCGCCGAAGCGGCACTCGACCGGATCGCCCGCGAGTCACAGCTCCGCGAGCAGGAGCGCCGGCTCCAGCGCCAGAACGACCAGCTCGCCCGGCTCAACCGCACGAACGAGACGATCCGCGAGATAGACCAGGCGCTGGTCCGGGCCGAGACCCGCGAGGAGGTCGACTACGCCGTCTGCGAACGCCTCACCGCCGACGACCGGTTCAGCTTCGCCTGGATCGGGGGCGTCGACCGGACGGGTGAGACGGTCGAACCGCGGGCGTGGGCCGGCGCCGAACAGGGGTATCTCGACAGCGTCGATTTCACGGTGGGAACTGACGACGCCGGAACCGGGTCGGAGACCGAATCCGGCACGGAACCGGCGGGCGAAACCGCGGCGACGGGAGCGGTGACCACCGTCTCGAACGTGGCCGCCGACCTCCGCGCTGACCCGTGGCGCACGGAAGCGATCTCGCGTGACTTCCTGTCGGTGCTGAGCATCCCGCTCGTCTACAACGACCTCTCCTACGGCGTGTTGACCGTCTACGCGGCCGAGCGGGACGCCTTCGACGAGACCTCCAGGGCGGTGCTGGGCGAACTCGGCGAGACGATCGCCGCCGCGGTCAGCGCCATCGAACGCAAGAACGCGCTGCTGACGCCGACGGTCACGCGCGTCGAGTTCGCGACCGACGACCCGTCGTTCGTCCTGTCGCGCCTGGCCCGCGAGGCCGACAGCACGCTCTCCTACCGTGGCGGCGTCCAGCAGACCGCGGAGGGGAGTCACGTCTTCGTGACCGTCGAGGACGGCTCCGTCGAACGGGTAGAGCGCGCCGCCGCGGACCTCGTCGCCGTCGAGGACGTCCGGCGGATCGACGCCGGCGGATCCGGTGGTCCCGGCGGGTCTGGAGGGTCGGGCGGGTCCAGTGGGTCTGGAGGGTCGGGCGGGTCCAGCGGATCCGGCGGGTCTGGGGGGATCCTCAGACTGGGACTGTCCCAGCCGTTCCCCGCGCTCGAGCTGGCCGACCACGGCGCCGTCTTCCGGCGGGCGTCGGCCGACCCGGAGACGACCACGCTCGTCGTCGACGTCCCCGAGAGCGTCGACGTCCGCCGGATCGCCGACCTCGTCCGCGAGCGCTTCGCCGACGCCGAACTCCGTTCGAAGGGGACCGTCGACCAGGCCGGCGAGTACGACGTCACCTCGCGACTCCTCGACCGGCTCACCGACCGGCAACTCGACGTGGTTCAGACGGCCTACTACAGCGGGTTCTTCGAGTCACCCCGCGAGCACACCGGCGAGGAGGTCGCCGAGACGCTCGGGATCTCCTCGACGGCGTTCTACGGCCACGTCCGCGCCGTCCAGCGCAAACTGTTCGCGACGCTGTTCGAGGAGGTCGGCGCGCTGCCGTCCGCCGACGGCGACTCGACGTGACGAGATAGTCGGATTGACTATCGAACCCTCCGGAGACTCCGAGGTTCGATAGCCATCCACTGAATACTCCCTAATAGACCTATTATTCCCTTGTAGAGTGCCCGTTCGAACGGGGCTCGCAGGACTACAATGAGAGACGCAGACATCGATCCGACCGTTGACCACGAGTACGAGTGCTTCGATTGCGGGAACATCGTCGTCGCGACGGGCGACCCGGGTTCCTGTCCGAACTGCGGCGGCGAGATGCGCAATCGGCAGACACCCCTGGAGTGACGATGAGTTCCGGGTCGAGCGGTCCGAGGTCGGGGAGTTCGCCGGCCGCGTCGGGAAGCGACGGCACAGGCACGGCGAGCCACAGCGTGAACACCGACGCCGACGAGCCGGAGTCGGCACTGGAGACCGCGCGACGGCAACTCCACCGGGCCGCGGACCACCTCGACGTCGACCCGAACGTCGTCGCGCGACTGGAGCGCCCGGCGAGCGTCCACGAGGTCACGGTGCCGGTCGAACGCGACGACGGCAGCGTCGACGTCTTCACCGGCTATCGCGCCCAGCACGACAGCGTCAGGGGCCCCTACAAGGGCGGACTCAGGTACCATCCCGACGTGACCAGAGACGAGTGCGTGGGCCTCGGGATGTGGATGACCTGGAAGTGTGCGGTGATGGACCTGCCCTTCGGCGGCGCGAAAGGCGGGGTCGCGGTCGACCCCAGGCAGTTGAGCGACGACGAGCGCGAGCGACTCACCCGGCGGTTCGCACAGGAGTTACGGCCCGTGATCGGCCCCAACCGGGACATCCCCGCGCCGGACATGGGCACCGACTCCCGGACGATGGCGTGGCTGATGGACGCCTACTCGATGCAGGAGGGCGAGACGATCCCCGGCGTCGTCACCGGGAAACCACCCGTGGTCGGCGGGAGCGAGGGGCGTCAGTCCGCGCCCGGACGGAGCGTCGCGATCGTCACCGAACTGGCCCGCGAGTACTACGGGTTCGACCTCGCGGAGACGACCGTCGCAGTCCAGGGGTACGGGAGCGTCGGCGCCAACGCCGCCCGCCTGCTCGACGAACGGGGCGCGACCGTCGTCGCGGTCAGCGACGTCAACGGTGCGACGTACGACCCCGAGGGGATCGACCCGCACGCGGTCCCGACCCACGACGAGGAACCCGGCGCAGTCACGGAGTACGCCGAGGAGACGTGTTCGAACGCCGAACTGCTCGCCCTCGACGTCGACGTCCTCGTGCCCGCCGCCGTCGGGAACGCGATCACCGCCGAGAACGCCGACGCCGTCCGCGCGGACCTCGTCGTCGAGGGTGCGAACGGCCCGGTCACCGCGGCGGCCGACGGGATCCTCGCCGAACGGGGGATCCCGGTGGTCCCGGACATCCTCGCGAACGCCGGCGGCGTGACGGTGAGCTACTTCGAGTGGCTCCAGGACATCAATCGGCGGGCGTGGTCGCTCGAACGCGTCGACGAGGAACTGGAGACGGAGATGCGGTCGGCCTGGCGGGCGGTCCGCGAGGTATTCGACGACCGCGACGTCACCTGGCGGACCGCGGCGTACGTCGTCGCGCTCTCGCGGATCGCCGACGCCCACGAGGCGCGCGGACTCTGGCCGTAACTGTGGCAACGCAGCCACTACCGCACTCACTCCCCGAGAAATAGCTCGAAAATCCTTCGTCAGGTCCCGAATCGGTCGACGACGTTTTCCCGCCCCCACTCCCACCCGGATTCTCGGTTACCCGGTCACCCGTCCGCGATCTCGCCGAGCGCACCGCGAAGTGCGACCCCGAGTTCCTCGAAGCGGTCCAGGTCCATCGAGTCGGTCGTGACGAACGCGCCGTGGTCACCGTCGATCACGCGGGTGAGATAGCCGTGTTCGAAGACGCGGATGGTACACTCGTAGTGGCCGAGTTCGCTGTTCCCGTAGTCGGTCTGTGCGCGAAAGCCGAGCCGTTCGGTGTCGGCGAACCCGACCAGATCCGCGTCGGACTCCAGGTCGCTCCGGAGGTAGACCTGCTCTATCACGTCGGCCTCGTCGAAGTAGGTGATGCTGCGCAGTTCGTCACCGACGGTCGTCCGCGCCGTACTGACCAGCGTCTCTCTGTCCGCGTCCGAGAGCGAGGGCATGCGACCGCCTACGAACGGCCCCCATATGAACCGTGCCATCTCCTGGCACGACCCCGGAGTCAGTCCAGTCGCCCGGACTCCGGCGAGTGGCCGGCGGCGCGTTCGAGGAACTCCTCGGGGAGGGCGTCGATCTCGCCGACCTGGACGCGCCACAGCGTCGCGTAGAGGTCGTCCCGGGCCAGGAGGTCCTCGTGGCTGCCCTGCTCGACGAGCTCCCCGTCGTCCAGGACGAGGATGGTGTCGGCGTCCCGCACCGTGGAGAGGCGATGCGCGATGGCGAAGGCGGTGCGGTCGGCGATGAGGTCGCCGAGACTGTTCTGGATCACCGCCTCCGTCTCGTTGTCGACGTGGCTGGTGGCCTCGTCCAGCACGAGGACGTCGGGGTCTTTCAGGACCGCACGGGCGATGGAGACGCGCTGGCGCTGGCCGCCCGAGAGCTTCACCCCGCGCTCGCCCACCTTCGTGTCGTACCCCTCGGGCAGGTCGACGATGAACTCGTGAGCGCCCGCGACCTTCGCGGCCTCGCGGACGTCCGCGTCGTCGACGTCCTGCACGCCGTAGCCGATGTTTTCCCTGACTGTGCCGTAGAACAGGTACGGCTCCTGGCTGACGTAGCCCACCGACTCGCGCAGGCTCTGCAGGGTGACGTCGCGGACGTCCTGTCCGTCGATCCGGACCGCGCCGCCGTCGACGTCGTAGAGGCGCAAGAGCAGTTTCATCAGCGTCGTCTTGCCCGCGCCGGTCGGACCGACGAGGCCGACCATCTCGCCCGGTTCGACGGAGAAGGAGACGCCGTCGAGCACCTGTTCGTCCTCGCCGTCTTCGGACTGGTAGGTGAACGCGACGTCGTCGTACTCGACGCGGCCCTCGACGTCAGTCAACTCGACGGCGTCCGGAGCGTCGGTGACGCCGGGTTCGGTGTCGAGCAGGCCGACGATGCGCTCGCCCGCGGCCTCGGCGTACTGGTAGTCGTTGACGATCTGGCCGAACTGGCGCATCGGGTAGACGAACCGCCGCGAATAGGAGAGAAAGGTGACGAGAATCCCGGCGGTCAGCCCCGGACCGTTGAAGAAGGGCAGCGGCGTCGTGAGGATCCCCTGGTTGACCATCACCCAGTAGCCGCCGACGAGGAACGTGGCGGTGTAGCCCGCCGCAGTGACGAGTCGCAGCGTCGGCCAGAAGGCGATCCGCGTCGTGATGGCGTCCCACTGGGCGTCGAGGTAGTCCTGCGAGGTGGCCTCGACGCGGTCGGTCTCCACGCTCTCGGTCGTGTAGGATTTGACCACCTCGATGCCGCCGAGGTTGTTCTCTAGCTGGGAGTTGAGCTTGCCGACCGACGAGCGGACCTCCTGGTACTTGGGGTGGATGCGCTTGACGAAGACGTAACTCGCCAGCCCGAGCGCGGGGATGATGAGCGTCGGGACGATGCCGAGTCGCCAGTTTATCAGGAGCATCGCCAGTCCCATCCCGCCGACGCGGAAGACGATGCCGATGCCCTGGTTGAGACTGTTGGTCAGAAACCCCTCCAGCTGGTTGACGTCGTTGTTGAGGATGGACATGACCTCGCCGGTCTGTCGGTCGTCGAAGAAGGCGAGTTCCCGGCGCTGCATGGCGTCGTAGGCGTCGACGCGGACGCTGTGCTGGAAGTGCTGGGAGAAGCCGTTCCACGCCCAGGAGTTGACCCACCCGAGCGCCGCGCCGAGTACGTGTGAGCCCCCGAGCAGACCGATGAGGAGGAGAAACTGGGAGAGCGGGTCGCTCGGCAGCCAGGCGTCGGGAACGAACGGGAGCCGGAAGTTCCGGCCCTGGCCGAAAAACGAGTCGATGGCGACACCCAGGAGAAAGGCGGGGACGAGTTCCATCAGCGTCGAGACGATACTCGCGAAGCCGCCGACGCCGAAGCGCACCCGCTCGCCGCGGCCGTACTCGTCGAACAGGCGCACGAGCGCCGCCGACTCCTCGGCACGCAACTCCTCGAACTCCTCGTCGTCACCCGGCCCGTCCGGTGGCATACCCGCCCTATCGAGCCGACGCGTAAAAGGCTGACTTTCCAGTCAGTTAGTTTTCACGGAAGACTTTTTACGGCGCCTGCCGACCCGCGAGTATGAGCGGTGAGGTGGACGACGACGAGGAGTCAGAGGGTGATTCGGGGGAGAGTGTCGAGGACACTCACGACGCTATCATGGGGGCGACGTACCACGCGCTGTGCAAGCATGGCTACGCCCACCTCACGATGCAGGACATCGCCGACGAGTTCGACAAGAGCCGGCCGCTCCTGCACTATCACTACGACACCAAAGAGGAGTTGATGCTCGCGTTCGTCGACAACATGGTCGGCTGGATCGGCGGCCAGCTCGCCGAGACCGAGGCCGAGGACCCCCTCGAACGCATGGAGACGTACGTCGACGGGTTCGTCATCGACCCCGGCGAGGAGGACCGAGAGACGTTCGCCCTGGCACTGCTGGAACTGCGCGTCCAGGCCGTCCACAACGACGACTTCAGGCGGAAACTCGCCCGCCACTATCAGAACAACGTCGACACCGTCGCGGACATCATCGCCGACGGTATCGAGGCGGGCGTCTTCCGCGAGGGCGACCCC
>JGI12450J13901_1000329_pt1 | contig 12420 bp, 9 predicted proteins | sample A23M3SouthBayCA_FD_13901 | JGI IMG/M metagenome (IMG submission 13901)
GTGTGGTGTGGTGTGGTGTGGTGTGGTGTGGTGTGGTGTGGTGTGGTGTGGTGTGGTGTGGTGTGGTGTGGTGGGCTGAGGGAGCGAGTGCGACGCGGTGCTGATATCCGGGCGAGAAGACCCGGCTCAGCGACGCGTGCCCCGAGATGGAGGTCCCTCGAAACCGAGCGGGGAACCACAATCCGCGAACAGCCCGCGGGCTTTCGACACACTGTCAGTAGCGGCACCACTGCGAGCCGGGAGACTAGTCACGAAGACCTCGCACGATACGTCTCGCGGCCTCGCAGTGCTCACGGCTTCGCCGTTCGCTTCGAGGCGCGTGGCGCCTCGCTCTGCTCGGCACGCTCGACGGCGCGCGCCACGGTTGTCGCCTTGACGGCGTGCACCACGGTTGTCGCCTCGACGGCGTGCGCCACGGTTGTCGTGTTCACGGGCTTCGATCATCGTCGGTCGAAGAGTCGACCACCGACCGGCTGGAAATCAGCGTCTCTCGAACGATCACCCGCCGAGGGCGTCGGCCACCCCGCGGACGTTGCCCTCGAGTTCCCAGCCCAGGCCGCGGGTGAGGACGAGAACGGCGACCGCGTAGACGACGACCCCGAGACAGATGAGGACGACCAGTTCCAGCAGTGTCGAGCCGATGGTGAGCGACTCGCGGACGAACCAGACCACGGCGCCCATACCACCGGCGGCGGCGACGGGATAGGCGAGTTCCGCGAGGAAGCGTCGGACGCGCAGTTCGACAAGGTTCCTGCTGAAGTAGAGGTCGGCGGGGAGTGCACCCAGCAGGTAGGCAGCGGCGACCGCACCGCCGGTGCCGGCGTAGCCGTAGCGCATCGTCGCCGGATAGATGACGGCGGCCATGACGACCACGCGGAGCGCGCCGATCTTCGCGCCGAGGTCCGGGCGGCCGAGCGCGAGCCAGACCGGACCGAAGGATGCGGCCATCGAGAGGCAGATGCCGTAGACCGAGAGCACCTGGAGCGCGCCGACCATCGGCGTCCACTGGGCCCCGAGGACGGTCTCGACGAACAGCGGCGCGACGACGATTATCCCGACACCCATCGGGAACGTGATGGCCGTGGTGAGCTGTATCGTCCGGAAGAACGCGTCGCGGACGGCGCCCAGATCGTCCTGGAGTTTCGAGTAGGCAGGGAACATCACCGTCGAGACGACGCTGGTCACCTCCGTCGCGGGCATGAGCGCGACGCGGTAGGCCAGCCGGTAGAACCCGAGTGCGGTCGCGCCGAGCAGTGCCCCGACGACGAAGTCGTCACCCTCGTCGGCGAGGAAGTAGACGACGCCGGCGGCGGTGAGCCACTTGCCGTAGCCGATCAGTTCCAGGGCAGCCTCGCGGTCGAACGCGAGACTCGGCCGGTAGTCGTGGAGGACGTACGAGACGACGAACATCCCCACCTCGGCGGCGACCTTGCCGGCGACGAGTGCCCAGACGGACCCCCAGGCAAAGGCCAGCGTGACCGTGACGACGACGTAGAGGAGGCTCGTGCTGACGAGGTGGACGAACTGTTTGTGGAATTCGAGGTCCTTCTGGAAGTAGACGACGCCGGGGTTCTCCAGGCCCGCGAGAACCGGGATGACCGCCACGACGAGCAGGATCTCCCTGACTGCCGGCGTGTCGAAGAAGTTCGCGGCCGGCCCGGCGACGGCGACGACGATCCCGGCCAGCAGGATGCCCCGGACGATCTGGAGTGTCCACGCGGTGTCGAGATAGCGGTCGACGTCGTCCTCGCGGCGCTGGATGAGTGCGGCCGTGAACCCCAGGTTCGAGAAGCGCTGGAGGCCGGTCAACACGAGGAGCGCGATTCCGATCAGCCCGAAGTCGTCGGGCGTAAGCAGGCGCGCGAGGACGAACAGCGCGACCAGTTCGAGTCCGCGGCTCGTGACGTTCAGCGCCGTCATCCAGACGCCCGACCGCGCTGTCCTGGTCGCCAGGTCGCCACCCGGGAGGAACGAGCGGGTCACCGCCCGCAGGTGTCGACGGATCACAGCTCCTCCAGTCGCGCGGACCCGCCTCGGGCGCGCTCAGTCGTCCGGGCCCGTTCAGTCATCGACGAACTGCTCGAACCAGCACTCGAGCCAGGTGAGGTCCCAGAGCCGGTAGCCGTGGTCGGCGCGCCCGGCCGCGTGTTCGTCGAGCAGTCCCTGCAACGCTCCGCGGTCGAACGGCTCACGAGCGCCCAGTCGTTCGAGTTTCCCGCGGGCGAACACCCGCAGGTCGCCGCGGAACCACTCGGTCACCGGGACGCCGAAGCCCTGTTTCGAGCGGTTCAGTATCGAGTCCGGAATTTCGGGTGCGAACGCACGCTTGAGCAGCCACTTGGCCTCGCCGTCGCGGTACTTGTACTTCGCGGGCACGCGGGCGGCGAACTCGACGAGTTCGTGGTCGAGAAACGGGGAACGGCCCTCGACGGAGTGGGCCATCGTCGCCCGGTCGGCCTTGACCAGCAGGTCGTCGGGGAGGTACGTCTCGATGTCGACCTGCAGGAGGCAGTCGAGTCGCGTCGGCCCGTCGGCGTTCCGGAACGCCTCGCGCATCGTGGCGAGTTCGTCAGTGCCGTCTGTGTCGCCAGCATCGTCGTTCCAGGCACCGCGCAGGTCGTCACCCAGCGCGTGACAGATGAACTCGGCGTAGCGCTCGACGGGGTCGCCGTTCGCACCCCGCAGAAAGCGCCGGGCGTGCTGGAGTTCGCGCCGGGCCTGGAGCGACGGGGGCAGGTCGGCAGCGACGTCGCGGGCCGTCTCGCGGAGCGGGCGCGGGATCCGACTGGCGTAGCCCGCGAGTCGGTCGTAGCGATAGCGGTCGTAGCCGGCGAAGTTCTCGTCGCCCGCGTCGCCGTTGAGCGCCACCGTGATATCGTCGGTAGCGACCTGCGCGACGTAGTAGGTCGGCAGTGCGGAAGGGTCGCCGAAGGGCACCTCGAACTCCGAGACGAGTTTCGGCAACACCTCCACGGAGTCGGTCGTGACGGTGTACTCGTGGTGGTTCGTGTCGAACGTGTCGGCCACCGTACGGGCGTGGTCGAGTTCGTCGAACGCCGACTCGTCGAAGCCGATGGAGAACGTCTCGATGGGTCGGTCGGTCAGGCTGTCCATCAGCGCCGCGACGATCGTCGAGTCGATCCCCCCCGACAGGAAGAGGCCGACTGGCACGTCGCTGCGCATCCGCAGGCGCGTCGCCTCCCGGAGTTTGTCACGCAATCTGTGAGCGAGCGCCGCCGGCGAGTCGTCGAACTGCCGACGGAACGAGATCGACCAGTAGGAGTCCTGACGGAGGCCGTCCTCGTCGACGATCACGTACTCGCCGGGACCCAGCGAGGTGATGCCCGTGAACCCGGTGGCCGGGCCGGGGACGTAACCGTAAGTGAGAAACTCCCGGATAGCGGGCAGGTCGGGCTGGGCCTCGACGGCGGGGTCACTGAGCAGCGTTTTGACCGTCGAGCCGAACCAGAACGACTCCGTGCCGGGGTCGTGGCGGTAGAAGAGCGGCTTCTGTCCCATGCGGTCGCGGGCGAGAAAGAGCCGTTCGGCGTCCTCGTCCCAGATAGCGAAGGCGAACATCCCGCGGAGGTGTTCGAGGCAGTCGACGCCGAACTCCTCGTAGGCCGCGAGGAGGACCTCGGTGTCGGACCCCGAGTCGAAGGAGTAGCCGTCGAGGCGCTCGCGCAACTCGCGGTAGTTGTAGATCTCCCCGTTGAAGACGATCCGGTAGCGCCCGTCGTCGCTGGCCATCGGCTGGGCACCGGCGGGCGTCAGGTCGAGGATGCTCAGCCGGCGGAAGGCGAGGACGACGGGGTCGCTGACGTAGACGCCCCGGTCGTCGGGGCCGCGCTGGGGCATACAGTCGGCCATCGCCTCGCCCAGCGCGTCACCCGACGGGTCGGTAAAGGATAGTTTGCCGCCGATTCCACACATCGATTGCACTTCCTACTGCGGGTAGCGTCTTAGTAGGCCCGTTTCGTGGCAACTTCCCAACCCCGTGTGTCCTGACGCCAGACGACTCGACTGCACCGACGCCATCCAGTCCGACTGCGCCCGGTGTCGGCCGGCGCCACCAGGAGGATCAAACGCCTACTTGTTCGTCGAGAAGACACTTATCGTGGCCGCGACTCGTCGCTATCGTGAACCGTCGCAGATACCTGTCGATACTCGGGGCCACAGTCGCCGGCGCCGTCACGGGCTGTCTCGACGACAGCGCTGGTACGCCCGGCGATGGCGGGTCGACGGGGAACCCGTCGGGCACCGCCCCACAATCGGCGACTCCCACCGGATCGGCCTCGACCGACGACGGAGGTACCGACACGACAGAGACCGTCACCCCGGGAACCCAGACTACGGGAACCCACACCGCGACGCCCCCGCCGATAGACGTCGAGACGCCGGCGCCCGGTGAGTGTGAGGCGGCGTCCCGACCGAAGCCGTCGACCGGTGAGGGGTTGCCCGACCCGAGAGAGTATCCAGACCCGCCGGATCGGATCGAACTGGACCCCGTCAAATCGTACCTCGAAGCCTACGAGGGAGCCTACCGGTACAACTATCGGCTGGCTGACCTGGCCGAAGACGGCGCCTGCGTCGAGGACTTCGAGACGTACGTCGAGGGGAGTACCGTCTGGCAGACCGAACGGGGAATCGTCGGCGAGGTCGTCACCTGGGGGTCGTACACCGGGACGACCTGTTCGAGGACCAGCGGCACCGACACGGGTACGCCGCTCCCCCACGCCGATTTCTTCTCACAGCCCGCCTACTATCTCGTCACCGACCGGTTTCTGGTTCTGGACGGGACCGTGGTCGAGTGCTGGGAGTGACGAAGCGACCAGTGGCGAGTTCGCGAGCGCGGCTGGTGTCGATCTCGTCCGTCAGTCTTGCTCGGCGAGCAACCGCTCGTACACTGTCTCGAAGTTCCCGACCATCGTGTCCACGTCGAAGTGCTCGGTGGCACGCCGCCGCGCGTTCTCACCCAGATCCGACGCCACGTCCGGATTGTCGAGCACGAGCAACAGCGCGCGGGCCATCGCAGCGTCGTCGTCTACCTCGAAAAAGAGGCCGGAGTCGTAGGCTTCCAGCAGTTCGCTGTTGCCGTCGACGGGTGTCGCCAGGCAGGGGAGGCCGGCGGCCATCGCCTCCAGCAACGCGCCGGGCAACCCCTCGTAATGTGAGGGGAAGACGAACGCGTCCATCGCCGCCAGCAGGTCGGGCACGTCGTCACGGAGGCCCGCGAAGTGGACGCTGTCGTCGATACCGAGATGGCCGGCTTTCGCCTCCAGGTGGGCCCTGCGCGGGCCGTCGCCCACCACGAGGAGATGCGCGTCGGGCCGTTTTGCCCTCACTGTGACCCAGGCGTCGAGCAGTTCGTCGTGGCCCTTCCGGTCGATGAGTCGGCCGACAGTCCCGACGAGCGGTGCATCCCCCGGAACTCCGAACGATTCACGCAACTCTTCGGGCGGGTCGCAGTCGAATTTCGAGAGGTCCCGACCGTTGTGGACGACGCTGACGCGCTCGTCGGGGACCCAGTAGTTCCGGGCGAACCGGGCGCCCGACTGCGAGTTCGAGACGACGTGGTCCGCAAAGCGGGTGGTGAGGTTGTCGAGTCGCTGGGCGAGGTCGTGTTCGCCCGTCGGAACGAGTCTGATACCGGTGATGACGACGGTCCCGGGGGCGACGAGGCGGGCGACGCGGGCGATCAGGTTGTCGTAGGTGAGAAACGACTGGAGGATATCGGGGCGCTCGCGGCGCACGACCGAGAGAAATTTGAGCGGAGCGACGGCGTAATCGAGGGGATTGGCCGCACCCTCGACGGCGAAGGCGTGGTAGTCGGATGTGACGCCCCTCACACCGAGCGTACGAAGCCTCACCTCGTCGACGAGGCGGTCCGCGAGCGGATTCTGTTCGAAGATGGTCCAGACGGTGACGTCGTAGCGGTCGTGGTCGAGGTTGTTCGCCAGGTCGACGAGGGTGCGCTCGGCGCCACCCACCGAGAGCGCGGTGACGAACAGCCAGAGTCGGACCCGGTCGCCCTCCGCACCCCCACCATCCTCGTCACCGTCGCCACCTTCGGCACCCTCACCCCTGTCCATGTCCGAGATTCGACGGGTGTCCGAAAATAGATGCCGGTCGGTGGTGGCGTCGGGAAACGATATAACGGCCCCGGTCGTTCGGCAGGTATGCGGGTCACGCAGGTCGCACACGTCTACCATCCTTCCTTCGGGGGCATCGAGAACTACGTTCACCGGCTCAACACCTCGCTCCGGGCGGACGGCCACGACGCCCGCACGGTGACGACCGACGCGAGCCTCTCGCCCGACAGCCCCGTCGCCCCCGACCCCCACGCCGTCTACTGCAAGACCACCTTCTCCGTCGTGCGCAATCCCTTCTCGGTCGAACTCTTCACTCGCCTCCGCGCGGACCGCTCGGACGTCTACCACCTCCACAGCCCGTGGTTCTTCCCGAGTCTCGAAGCCGTCGCCGCCCTCCCGAAAGAGGCTCCCGTCGTCATGACGATCCACGGCGTCCACACGCCGACGACGACACCCCTCTCGAAGGCGCTCTGGGTCGGCTATCGACCGGTCGCCCAGTGGATACTCGACCGGGTCGACCGGATCATCCTCCTCGGTGCGGCCGAGCGCCGGCGACTCACCGACCGGTTTCGCGTCCGCCCCGAGCAGGTCGCGATCGTCCCGAACGGCATCCAGCCCGAGGCCTACGACGTGCCCCCGGACGCGGTCGAGGCCTTCCGTGAGCGCTACGGGATCGACCCCGACACGCCGACGCTGCTGTTCGTCGGGCGTCTCGTCGACGTCAAGCGTCCCGAGTTGCTGATCGACGCGGTGACCCACCACCTCCCCGAGGAGGACCTGCAGGTGCTCGTCGTCGGCAAGGGTGACCCCGAGTACGTGGGCTCGCTCGTCGCCCGGGCCGACGCGCGCGTTCGATTCCTATCGAACCTCGAATTCGAGGAGTTGAAGGCCGCCTACCACGCCTCGGACGTGTTCTTCTCGCTGGGTACCTCGGAAGGGCTCTCGACGGTCCTGCTGGAGGCGATGAACGCCAGACTACCGGTCGTGACGACGCCGGCCGGCGCCAACGCGGACGTGGTGAGCGACCCCGAGAACGGTCGCGTCCTCCCGATGGACGCCTCCAGCGCGGACGTCGCCGGCGCTATCCGGTCGATACTGGCCGACGAAGCGGAACGGCAGGCCGTCGGCGAGCGCAACCGCAACCTCGTCCGCTCGGAGTACGCCTGGGACCGCGTCTACGAGGGGATCCGCGACGTCTACGAGGACGTCACCGGCTGACGACCTGGACGAGGACGAGAATCTCACGAGCGGAAGCGGTTCCGGGAGTCAGACGACCCCTGCCACCGTGTACCCGAACCCGCGCTCGACGACCGTCGCGTCGAACCCCGCCGCCGCGAGGCGCTCGCGGAGGTCGTCGGGCGCGTGGAACTGCGAGTCGAAGCCCACGAGGTGTTCGGCGACCACGAGTCCTCGCCCGCGCAGCGTCGTCGGGTCGAACTCGCGGACCACGATGACCCCGCCCGGTCGCAGGGCGCGGTGGGCGGCCGCGAACACGCCGTCGACGTCGGCCATGTGGTGGAGTGCGTCGACGATCAGCACCGCGTCGGCACTCCCGTCGGCCACCGGCAGCGTCGCGGCGTCGCCCTGAACCGTCGCGAGTCCCTTCCCGTGTGCCTCCCGGAGCATCCCGCGCGCCGCGTCGACGACGACCGTCTCGTAGCCGTCGAGAGCCTGCGACGCACGGCCGGTGCCGCCGCCGACGTCGAGGACGCGCTCGACCGGTCGCTCGGCGACTGCGAACCCGGCTTCGAGCGTCGCGCTGTCGGCCCGCCACATCCCGAGGTCGTAGAGTCGAGCGAACCGGTGAAAGGGAGAGACGTCGCCCAGCGCCATACCCGATGAAAGAAGTCCCGTCACAAAGAGACTGCCGTCGACCGCTCGTTTCGGAGAGGCTACCCCCGGCCGCGTGCGTCCGAGAGACGACCCCGACCGCCGGGTACATCCGCCCGGGTGTCGTACCGGCGAGCGATGCGGTTCGAACTCGTCGGCTGGCCCGAAGACGGGGTCAAACTCGCGCTCGACTACCGCGCGTTCAGCTACGCCGGCAAGTTCGTCGTGACGAACACCGGGAAGGCGGTCGCGCTCGCCCCGACCGACGCGGACACGAACCCCGAGTCCGAACCGGGGGACGGTGGTGACGGCGACGGTGACAGCGACGGCGACGGTGACAGCGACGGCGACGGTGACAGCGACGGCGACGACGACCCCAGACCCCCGCCAGCGACCGACGTCGAGGGCGTCGTCGACCCCGACGGGCACGTCCTGGGTGCAATCGCGTTCAACGCCGACCGGACGGACCCGGATACCTGGTGGCTGCGGTACGTCACCGTCCGGGGCGACCGCCGCGGCGAGGGCATCGGCCCCCGACTGGTCGCGTTCACCACTGACCGCCTCCGCGAGCGCGGCGTCGAGCGCGTTCGCATCGCCGTCAACAACCCCTACGCCTACGAAGCGCTCTACCGCGCCGGGTTCGCGTTCACCGGCGAGGAGACCGGTATCGCCGAGCTCGTCCTCTCGTTTCCCGCTACCGACGACTCGCGGGAGACCTACCAGACTGGACTGGACCTGTTCCGCGAGCGCGGCCCCGACGCCGACGAGCGAGCGTTCCTCGACCGAAAGTCGGGGGCCGACCCGCCCGACCTCGTCGACTCCCTGGGGTGACCCGGCGTCGCTCGGACCCCGTCGACCAGTCAGTGTCGCTCAGGCCGCGTCGATCAGGCCGCCAGCGCGTCGGAGTCGACGGGCGATTCGAAGAGGCGGGCGCCACAGTCCTCACAGGAGACGGCGGCGACTTCGTGGCTCGTACAGCACGACTCGCGAGTCTCGGTGTCGAACGTGAGGACGCCGGCACAGTCCGGACAGGTTTCGAGGAAGACGCGCAACCCGCCGGTGAGCCGGACGCGGTCCTCGGACCCGAGCGCGTCCCAGTCGTCGAGTCGGTCGGCGAGGACGGCGGCGGCTGCCAGATCCGCGCGGGCGGCCGGTCGGGACTCCCAGATCCCCACGCGCTGGCCGTCGACGACCGCGACGACCGACCGGTTTCGGTCGACCAGTTCGGCGTCCACGTCGGGGTCGACGACACCCAGGCGCGAGAGCGGGACCGCCCAGTCGACTTCCCCGTCGCTGTCACTGCCGCCGCCGTCGAGGTCGTCGGTCCGCGCGTGCCACTGCTCGCGGAACGCGTCGGTCAGGCAGTAATCGTCGCCGCGGCAGGGTTCGAGCGCGTCGACGTCGAGGAGGACACTCTCGACGTCGAGGTCCGGGTTGGAGTCGGAGTCGGAGTCGACCCCCCGTTCGCCCGGGTGGACCAGCAGTTCCTCGTCGGGCGTCTTGCCGAACGCCGAGAGGGCGCGTTCGGGGAGATAGCGTTTCGTCAGCGCGGGCGTCCCGGGCACGAGATAGCCCCGGAGCCAGACGGCGACGAGTCCCGCCAGGAGCAATCCGACGGCGACCGCGACCGCGACGGCCGCGTCGACCACGAACGCGAGCCAGGTTCCGACGAGCAGCGACCCCGACCACGCGATCGCGACGTTCACCACTGTACAGGGGAGACAGCGGTTCTCCCCCGTATACTCGGGCTGGCGGAACCGGTCCAGAACTCCCGGCACCTCTGTCATACCCACCGGAACGGGACGGGCGGAATTGAATCTGGCGGGTGCTTTCGAGTGGACGCTACTGGACAGACAGTCCGGACGGCGGGTTCTGTGCCGGACCGACCGGAGCGACTCGCGAGCGGCCCAGGAGCTTTCACCTACCGACGTCGAGTGCGGTGCTGTCGCCGAAACCACTTTCTTCCATCGACACTTCGCGCGAAACAACTGGCATCTCTACAGCCTGTCGTTATCGCTCGACAGTGAGCAGAGAATCGGTGTGAGAGCAGTTCTGCGAAACACCTTACAACGTCCCGCAACGAGCGCCACTCACCCCGAGCTGTTGTCGTCGCCCGTGACGTACCACGCCTCGAAGCCGCCGTTGTCGTAGATACGCGCGACCGTCGGGTCGCGGTTCAGCCGGTGGATATCCTCGGGTTCGTAGGGGATCAGTTCGCGGCGCTGTTCGGTCGTGAAATAGGAGTCCGTGTAGAACTCGCGGTCGAAGTCCTGGGTCACGAGATACGAGCGGCCGTAGATCTGTCTGGCCGTAGTGTTGACCCTGTCGTAGCCGAACCCGCGCTGGAGCGTCGTCTGGAAATCGGGCGGCCAGATCTCCGGGTCGAGGCTGCCCCGGACGTACCACTCCATCTTGTGGGCGATAGAGTACGTGCGGATGGGGACGTCGCCGTGGGTGTTGGTCAGGACGAACTCCGAGCCCTCGTACTCGGCGTCGGTGAGCTGTTCGTTGGGCCAGTAGGCGGCGTTGGCGCCCAGCGCCGCGGCGGCGACCACGCCCCCGCCCAGCACCACGAACGCGAGCTGGCGGCGGCGGGGTCGCCACTCGGTCGCGCGGACGAGCAGTATGGCGTAGAGGAAGACGGCCATGACGATCAGATAGCGAGCGACGCGGAGCGGTTCGAACTCGATGAGATACACCGCCAGGAAAGCGATCGCGAGGGCGAACCCGACGCTGAACTGCGCCGTCGCGAACGCCTCGTCGTAGCGCAGCCGGCCGTCGCGCCGGAGCGCCCAGTAGACGACGACCAGACCGAACAGGCCGGCGACGACGAGGTAGACGAACACCATCCCGTAGAGTTCGAGAAAGCGGACGAGGAGGTCGGTCGTCGAGAGCGGGACCGACGACGCCTCGCCGACGACGGCGGCGCCGGGGGAACTCCCGCCCGAGAGCCAGGCGTCGACGACCTGTTCGATCGAATCCCGCGTCTCCCGGAAGTTGATGTACCACACGAACGCCCCCGCGGCGACGACGACCGCCAGCGTCGGCCGGACCTTTCGGACGGTCTCGCCGGTCAGCCACTCGTAGACGTAGCCGAAAGCGCCCGTCGAGAGCACGAGGACGACCAGAAAGCCCGCGGTGACCGGGTGGAAGAAGACGATGCCGACGCCGAAGACGACGAACACCGCGAGAAAGGGGATCGAGCGACTCCGGCGGTACACCTCGATGACCGCGACGAGCGTCGGGAAGACGAGCAAGGAGAGAAAGGAGGGGATGATCGTCGTGTGGAAGATGCTGAAAGCCAGCGGGGTTCCGGCGGCGAGGCCGAGGGCAGTCGTCTCGCGGCGGTCGGTCACCGTCCGGACGAGATATCCCATCGACACGACGTACAGCGCCGAGAAACCGAAGGCGACGACGTACTCGGCACCCCGGAGCGGGAACCCGAAGTAGACGAGTTCGGAGACGAGCGTGTGTTGCATCGGGTACCACGACCCGGCCGCGAGCGTGCCCGACGAGAGGATCCCCTTCACGTCGCCGACGTGGACGAGGATGTCCGAAGCGCCGCGGCCGTAGAGGCGATAGCCCCGGGCCAGCGGCAGGAAGAAAAAGAGGGCGTAATCCGCGAGAGCGAGCGCACCGGCGTGACGCCAGTAGCCCGACGCGTCGAGCGCAGCCAGGAGGGAGACGACGACGCTCGCGGCGAGCACGCCGTAGAAACAGAGCCAGAACTGGGTGGGGAACGCCTCGACGAGCGACGTCTCGAAGCCCGGTGCCGAGCCGACCTGCACGTAGCGGACGGTCGCGACGACGAGCGCCATCGCCGCGAGGCCGAGGAGGAGTTCCTGGACGCGCGTCGTCCGGGGTACCGGTTCGACACCAGTTGGCGACTCCCCCGCGGATCCCCTACTGGCTGGCGACTCTCCCGTGGATTCCTCGCTGGCCGACGCCGCGTCCGTATCCGTCCTCGTCGCGTCCGCGTCCGCCGCCGTCACGCTCGCACCCGCCGACGTTCCTCGCTGGTGACCCTGCCGACCATACCTGCGTTTTCCCGGCCACGTAGTTAAGTTTCGTCGTCGGAACGTGTCGTGGAATCGTTTACAGCGGTTCGGGCCTCCATCGCAGTACGAAATCGACCGCCTGTGAAACGCTCTGGGGCTGATCGCCGCTTTCTAACCGCTGGAGCGGGAACGAGTCGAACCGACGACAGATGAACACGACCGAGATCGCGATCCGGCTGGTCGGTGGTAGTCTGCTCATCCTCGCGAACGGCTTTTTCGTCGCTATCGAGTTCGCGCTGACGCGTGCCCGCCAGTTCACGGAAGACGAGTTCGTCGACGGCGATGCACGCCTCGAACGCGCCTGGGAGATGACCCAGGACCTGGAACTGTACCTGACCACCTGCCAGGTCGGGATCACGGCGTCGAGTATCGCCGTCGGGATCGTCGCCGAACCGGCGCTGGCGGCACTGTTCGAGCCGCTGTTCGACGGGACGCGGCTC
>JGI12450J13901_1000335_pt1 | contig 12172 bp, 16 predicted proteins | sample A23M3SouthBayCA_FD_13901 | JGI IMG/M metagenome (IMG submission 13901)
CCCGCCGCTGGTCTGCTACAACGAGCCGACGAACCGCTTCGTCGCGGGCTTCATCGGCTCGCCTAGCATGAACATGGTCGACGGCGAACTCACCCCCGACGGGGTGAAGACCGACACGTTCGAAATAGCGCTCGCCCCCGAGTCGCTGTCGGGGGTCTGGGACGGCGACGCCGTCACGCTGGGGATCCGCCCCGAGGACGTGTATCCCACCGAGGTAGCCGACGAACTCGCTCACCCGACCGCGCCGATCGAGGTGTCGACCGACGTCCTCGAACCGATGGGCGACGAGATCTTCGTCTACCTCAAGCTGGACGGCGCCGAGGCCGACGACACGATGGAGGGCGAGCGCTCGTCGAACTCGCTGCTGATGAGCGTCGATCCGGACAGCGACATCGCCGAGGACGACCGAATCAGCGTCGTGCTCGACGCCTCGAAGATCCACCTCTTCGACGCCGACTCCGGCGACGCGATCGCACACGGCGTCGTCGACACCGCCGCCCCCGCGGCGGACTCGGCTGTCGCCGAGTCGGAGGGAGGTGACTGAGCGTGGTCGGCACGGTCGCGCTGGTGTACTTCGGCGGAATGACGGTCCTGTTTTTCTTCTGGATCTACGGGATCGTCTCGTTCGGCCTCGATCTCAAGAACAAGATCATCCCCGGCGCCCGCCAGTACCTCCGCGGCCGCAGGAAGCTAAAGGAAAAACGGGAGCGCGAACAGGAACAGGAGGAACGCGAACAGCAACTGTACTAACGCAGCTCTACCGTTCTGATCCGCCGTCGCTATTTTTCGGGGTTCGAGGCCCGGTGCTCGTGTAGTCTCGGACCGATTCGTCTCGAGGCGGAGATCGCGGGAGTTCGAGCGCGGTAGCGTCACCCCGACGCGCGACAGGCATCGCTCGGGATCGACCAACTCTCCCGAGAAAGTCCGGCGGAATGTGATGGTGAGGCGGCGGGGCTATCGGCCCGCCCACGGCGGTGGCCGTGCATTACGCCCATGCCACGCGATGGTTGGATACCAGCGGATGGGATGCTCGATCGGGATTCGGACCTCGCGCGGCACGCCAGCACAGTGCTGGTAACAATCCTATGAGCTTGGGGAAATATAAATTCACGTATGTTATCGGAAATCGCCATTAGTAATAAAATATTTATGAAGTAATTGTTCCTTACAACTGAATGCGTGTGTCGAGGACTCGTCGGATATGGGGGTGTCTTGTGCGCTCTAATCGTGGTGGGCGACGAATTGATGAACGGCGGGCTCAACTACTGCGAACCGATAGTTCGCATAAATGGTCAGAGGGCCGTCCCGGTTGTGAGTTGAATGTTCGTGGTTGAGCGATTGCGGGCGAGCGGTTCGGTGATGTCCCGCACTCGATTGGGACTGATCAGATCCCACCACTCGGCGGCGCCGGTCAGCGGCCACAGAACGCTTCGTTTCGAAGTGGGCCCGATCGGGTCCTGTCGTCTCTAGAACCGCCGGGCGGCGTAGGCACGGCGTCGACCGACGCGCAGAATCGGAGGAACGCCCGGAGCGTACTCAACTGCCCGCGGAGCGTGACCGGATTCAGATCGCCGTCGTCGAGCCGATCGACGCGGTAGGCGTGGGGGTCGCGACCGGAGAGATCGTTCATGTTCGTGATGCTGTTTTCCTCGCACCACTCGACGAACATCTTCAGCCGGTACCTGTGGGAGTTCAGCGTCTCCGAAGTAACCTCGTCGCGGCGGCTGTCGAGATACAGATCGACGGCGGCCTCCGGCGCCAGCGGCTGTAGATCGTCGTTCACGCGTTCCCTCCGCCGCACTTCGACCAGCCGCACTCGGGACAGAACGGGCAGCCGCCGGACGGGTGAACGCGCTCGCACCCGCACTCCGGACAGGTCACGCCGACCCCTCCCGGTGCTCGTAGGGGCCGACGGTCGTGATGAGCCGAATCTCGTCGCGCGTCCGCGTCTCGCCCGAGCGTTTGTCGTGCAGCTCGTGGAACTCGGGAGAGAACTCGTCGTCGTGGCTCATCTGCCGGGCGCACTTCGCGCACCAGAAGTGGTTGTTCGTCGGCTCCCACGAGCGGTGTCCGCGCGGGCACACCCACCGCCAGCGATCAGTCTCGTCGTCGAGGTGGATCGTCGTCTTGCGTCCAGTCATCACGCCGACCTGACGGGCTACCCTACAAAAGCGGTCGGCCATGTCTACAAAGTGAAAGTGAAACTGTCCGTTTTGGCGCCCGAAACGCCGTCTTGCGGACCGCCACGCCCATAGCCCATCGCTTTCGGTCGGTCGGGGGCGAGCGAAAGTGGTCCGTTTCGATACTGGTGATCGTGCGGGGTGTTTATACTCCGCGTCGTGCAACGCGGTCATGCTTCCGTAGGTGGGATACGGAAGCCACAGCGGGCCGGTGTTTCAGCACCGGGCCCGCCTTTTCGGACGGATCGCGGCGCCGACCGCCGGGTCCGTGTAGCTCTCGTATCCACGCCGTTTCGATGCCAGCTACTTACGGGTTGCAGTCTAAACTGAAATTCTTGCAATCGAAAATGCTGCAATTGCGAGGAACCAAATCCGGTAAGTATCGCGTCTGAGTGGGTTGGTCAATGACGCGGCGAAAGCGGGGTCCCTGGATGAACTCGGCGACGGATCCCGTGCTGGAATTTCTCGACGAGCGCGAAATCGCAGCCCCGATCGGCGTGCTCGACAACGAACTCGGCCCCTCCTATCGAACGATCAAAACCGCGCTGGAGGAACGGGAGTACGTGACTCGCGACGAGGAATACACGTCGCACCTCCGGATCACCGACCGGGGCAAACAGCATCTTCAGGGCGATCGCGACGCCAGCGACGACTGAGGATTGCTACGGAGGACTGTAAAACTCTATTTGCTCCCGGTTTGTGCGGAGGATCGTTATGGAGAGATGCGAGTATAACAACGTTCCTCAGACTCTTTGCCGGTCACGGATCGTCGGAATCCTGATCGGTGCCAAGAGCAGGTGTTGCGCGTAACAGCGCCTCGATCTGCGAATTATTCTCGTATTGTACGGTTTCAGTGTACGCGTCGAAATCAATGATTCCGGCTTCATCCAGCAGTGGAAGATGGCGGTGGTAGAGATCGATACGTACACTTTCTCTATCTGGTCCGGGCGAGTGGGTTTCTTTCTCGACGACAGCATCGACAACGTCGTCCAACGACTCAGTAGTCACGTCGCTCTCGTGCAGGTACGCGAGAACGTTGCGTCGTCGTTGCGTGGCAATACTTCGATACAGGTCGTCCGATGGCGTGGGCATGGTTGGGATACTCGCGGTTGTGGAGCGCAGCTCTGTGAATGCGTTCCGCGTGCCAACCACGCGAAGAGAACAGCAGTCCATCCGGAGACTGCCGGGTCCCAATCCAAGCGGCCCCTCCACCGAGGGCCGAACGCAGGTCGTGGTCTCAGTTACTCCGTACAGTGATAACAAGCCTCTCGAAGGTACCTTCTCTTCCTAAAAAAGTAGGATGGGAGCAAGAGAACGCCTCTATTTGGTGGTCTCAGTGGTAGAATGCCGAATTATTTGGTCTCATCAAAGCCGTTACGTTGGCTCCCCGAGCTGGTCGTCGAGTGCTCTGGTCGCATCAGCCGAGAGGATAACGTTCTGTTCGGATACAGTCACGGGCTCGCCAGCGACGGCCTCGAACAGTGTCGCGAGATCGCGGAGATACTCCGGGGATCGCGTCTCGCGCAGCGTCATCGTCGGCCTTGTCGGGGTGCCGTGTTTTGGCGCGCTAAGCTTTCCGATACAGGATCACGCGCTGGTAGGCAGTGTGGTATGATCTACTGGCGTACGTGTTCGTGAGCGCCCGTTCGGAGACAAACAGAGATTCCATATTATTACCAGTTAGTCTCTTCATAATTCGTACAGCTACCAACTACTTGAATTGTAGGAATGGATTTATTACGGATAGATGGTATTCCATTGGTAACGCCGGGACCACGGTAGAAGGACGCGAGGCAAATGGAATTGACACCGCTCCCCCATTGCCTCATCACAGGTGTCGTATTCCTGTGGTAAATCCTTTATTGCCGTTCGCCGGCGGAACCAACCGCAAACAATGAAACTCAAACAGCTATTCACGGACGATGATGCCGTCTCCCCGGTTATCGGTGTCATTCTGATGGTCGCGATAACGGTCATTCTGGCCGCCGTGATCGGGGCGTTCGTCCTCGACATCGGTGGCAGTCAGGAATCGGCACCGCAAGTGCAGTGGGATTGGTCAGATGACGCAGGCGGTGACGAGGTCACGCTCTCCCACGGTGGCGGCGACACCGTCACTGAACTTAATCAGCTGACTGTTACGGATTCAGTTAGTGACGAGAGCGGCAACCTCGGTAGTTCTGTAAGTGAGGATACTTGGAAATCTGGTAACAGTGCTGGACTGGACGGGGATATTTCCGGAATCTCCATTTCTGACGGGGATTCAGGAACTGCAGCCGTCGTCTGGGAGTCCTCAGACGGTAGCCAATCCTCAGAACTCTCCTCTCACGAATACTCGGTCTAAAATGAATCTGAAACAATTATTCACGGACGATGACGCCGTGTCGCCGGTTATCGGTGTCATCCTGATGGTAGCGATAACGGTCATTCTGGCTGCCGTAATCGGGGCATTCGTCCTCGATATCGGTGGCAGCCAAGAATCAGCACCGCAAGCGCAGTGGCAGTGGAGTGACAACTCTACTTACGCACACACTAACAGCTCAGTACAGGGGAACGTTACGGTGGCCCACAATGGTGGGAATACAGTGAACAATCCCTCGCAGATTTCGCTGAGCAGTAGTACGCTGAAGAATCTTGATGGGGAGACTTTGGACAGATGGCACAGTTCCTGGACTGCGAATGACGCTACGAAACCAATGGAAGTCACTGCAGAGACAGGCACCATTACCCTGATCTGGGAGTCCTCTGACGGTAGTCAATCGACCGAACTCTCAGACCACGCATACGATGTGAGCTGATTGACTATGAATCTTAAACAACTCTTCACAGATGATGACGCCGTGTCCCCGGTCATCGGCGTCATCCTGATGGTCGCGATAACAGTCATTCTAGCTGCCGTGATTGGGGCGTTCGTCCTCGACATCGGTGGCAGCCAAGAATCAGCACCGCAAGTGCAGTGGGATTGGAGTGATGATGCTGCCCAAAATGATACTGTACTCTCTCACGGAGGTGGTGATACGGTTAATAACCCCTCGCAGCTATCAATTGACGGTGACGTGAATACGTCTTCGCCTGATTACTCAGGCATGCAGCTCGATAACTCGAACCTGTTCGGAACCGGTTCGATTACGGCAAATGATGAAGCAACAATCGAAGTGTCTGCTGACAGTACCGGCACAGTCTATCTAACGTGGGAATCCTCTGATGGCAGCCAGTCGAGTGAGCTGTCTTCCCACGACTACGACACAACGTAATCGATTCTCCGCTTTTCGATTTCTCGTACGTGACGTTCTGGATTATACTGTTTAGGATCTGAGAACCGGCTTCCAGGCGGCTCATGCTGAGAGTTCCTCAATCTCGGGCACGGTATCGCCGTCGACCGCGCGCACGAGGTACGCGCCGTCGTCGACGCGCTGAATGTACCTCTCCTGATCTTCGGGGATCTCGCCGTCGTCGCCCACGATCCCGTCGAGTCGCAGTTCGTCCTTGTCGAGCGAGACGACCGGCGTTCCGTCGCGATCGCAGAGTTTTCTGAACATCGCCAGAACCTGACCGACAGCCTGCTGGCGCCGATCTTCGTGATGGCGACGCCGCGCTCACGGGACTGTTCGACCTCACCACGGGAGTTCCCGTACAACTGGTTCGAGGACACTGGTCAGCTGACCGTTCGCGGAATGACTGAGAATCCCCGGCTCAATCAGTCCTCAGCGTTAGATTCCGTCCCAGTAGCTCGCTCGGGATCAATCTCCGAGAAAGATTCGCCGCCACAGCGACATCCGGGCCGACGGCCGATCGGAAGAATCGACCCATCAGAGGCTTTCATAACGGCGTATACGGCACCACATTCGTCACACGCTGCTAGAAACCGATCAGATTCTTCTGGCGGCATCTGGAGCCAGTTGTTGTATGCAGTACAAAACCGCTCTGTGACTACACGAGGAACAACAGGTGGGCCTGATGCGATCGATGTCCCGACTGCAGGGTGAGGTGGTGAATCGTGGCCGACGAACAGGACAACTACACGGTGGGCGGCTTCCGCGAGTTCCAGAGCGGGAATCTCGAACGCGATCCCGACGAAGTAGTCCCGCACTCGGGGGTCGTCCGCGACGAGCAGGTCGACCGCCAGATGACGATGCGGGCGAGCCACCACGACCCGGATCGGTGGGACGGCAAGCCCGCCGCGGACTACCTGTGCGTGCAGAAAAACCGCGACATCCTGCGCGCCGAGGGGAGCGAAACGGCCCGGAACGCCATGCAGAACGGCGATATGGTGATCGCATCGGGCGAACCACTTCGGAACGATCTGCGAGAAGCGGATGGCGAAGAAGCGCCGGTTCCAACTCGATCGGGCGTCCTGGCACGACGCGAGATTCCAGAGCGGAACGCCGGTCGAGATTAAGAGTACGATGGTCGAGCGCGCCGACGGCCAACCGGGAAACTTCAAGATCTACCGGCAGTACCACGATCGGCTTCGACGAGCTGACGGCTGGTACTGCTTTGTCGTCTACCGGCCACACGGCCGTTCGGGATGCACAGTGCTCGACGACAAGATGGTCCGCGCTGGCGATCTCCCGCTCATCCGGTGGCACGGCGGCGGCGATCACCGCGAGATGCAACAGGCGAAGCTCGGGATTGACGAACTCTTCTAAGAATGGCCGGCGGAACATGGTGGTGAGGCGGCGGGGCTATCATCCCGCCCACGGCCGAGGCCGTGCATTACGCCTGTCCCACACGGGGGAGGATACCAGCCAATGGATGCTCGATCGGGATTCGGCCCTCGTGTGGTACGCCAGCACGATGCTGGTAACAATCCTATGAGCTTGAGAAATATAAATTCGCGTATGCTATTGGTAATTGTCGTTGGCAACACGATATTTGTGAAGTAATGATTCACGACAAGTGTGAATGAGTGGCGGGCACCCACCCGCCCACAGGAGATACCTGTGTATTACCCTCGGTATGCCAACGAATCGACGAGCGGTAGTACTCAAACCACCGCGAATTAATAATTCGCGTAGACTATCAAAAAGGTTGTCCCTAAGTCTGAATTGAATGTTCACTTGCCGTGATTCTCACGTCTGTAATGACGCGATGATCATACCCGCTGCGGCGTCCATTGTTTCGTGTGCTTCAACTGGAACTCTGCGGCGCGGAGTACTTTTTCCGCCAGGTGCCCTTAGGCACACTTCCTAAGGGGGGTCTCCCGCGCAGCGGGGATCCGCCGTCACCGAACTGGCGCCGATCGTCGCGATCACGGCGACGCCTCTCGACGCAAACAAACCTAACTTGTCCGAAACAATCAAATAACAAATCTCTACTTGAAAAAGAGGGGTCGAAGAACAGCGTTGCCACTACGAGGGGCCGTGCTACCGGGCGAGCGTCGACAACTTCGAGCGGTGCCGATCGCCGTCAGCGTTCAGCCACTCAACCCACGCCTCTCGGAGATCGCGCGGATCGCGGCCGTCCTTCACCCACGCCGTTTTCGCAGCATCGATCACGTCGGCGATGTAGGGGAACGACGTAGATTTGAGTTCGCCCAGGAGCGTGTCGATTCGGATCGTTCGCTCGCCGCAGTCCTCGTCGAATTCGAAGGTCGAGGCATACGTCTGCATCCACTGCTGGAACGCGCTCGGCGCCGCTTGTCGGGCGTCGACGTCCGACAGTTTCGCCGCTCGGTCAGCTGCGTTTTCGATCCGGTGCTCTCGACGATGCCGGCGACCTCCTGTTCGATTCTCCCGCTCCTCACGTCCGGTCGTTCGCGGGACGTGACGAATTCGGGCTGCTCGTCGACGATTTGACCCCCGGCGAACGCGTTCGATTGTTCGTCGACGACGCCGATCCGGAAGAGTAGCGCCGGACTGGCACCGATCGCGGTCACTCCGACCGACCTCCCTCTCGGTCCTCGCTTTCAGTTCCTACCGCCGAGTGGCCGTTCATCCGCATTAGCCCGGTCAGCGTCCGGATCGGGTTCCACCGCGTCGCCGTCTTACAGCGGTGACAGGCGTGTTTGAACGACGTGGGGTTGTCCGGGTCCTCGTCGGCGCGCTTGACTCGGCCCTGCCCGCATTCGGTACAGACCGCATCGAAGGGGATGCCGCGTCCCCTCGCGGCTGGCGCATCGAACTCGGCGACGAGGTCACGATCTTCCTGGTCAGTTGCCACCGCGATCATCTCGAACGGAGCGCGTTGGTGAATGACGGTGGCCGTTGACCGAGCAGCTTCGCGGGGCGCTGAGGAAAGATGTGGGTACGTTAGTTGAAGTGCTTATGCCGAGAGGTGTTGTTCGAATAGATGTACGGATGTCTGATACCCAATGGAAACATAACCGAGAACTCGCGATTTGTGAGCGCTGTAACTCGCCGGCTCTAATGGTGGAATCGAAGGACGGTGAGTTGAAACGGATGGGTCCGACAGATGCCTGTAGCTGTGGAAGTTCTGATTTCCGGTTTCCTAATGAATAGCCGTGAATCGCTGAACTACCCGCAATCTCTTGACGTAACCACCGGCTGACCTCGTTCGTGGGCCGGTCAGTCGCCACGCCGATCACCTCCAGGACCGGCGCCGATCTCGTCGCGATCGAAGATGCGGCCCCAGCGCAGCTGAGTGTACTCCGGGCGATCGGGGCCGGCGCGACGCCAGGAACTCACGGTCTCGTCGAGCGAGGTGGCCGCGACGAATTTTAGCGCGAGGATCGCCCGGTCGGGCGTCGGCGCGGACCTGTTCGTGTTGTTCGCGACGGAGGTAGAACCGCCCCGTCCCACCGCTTTCGAGGCGGACCATCGCGCTCTTGATATCGACCAGCGTCCCCTGTTCGACGACCGGCAGCGCGACGGTCGGCAGCCCGGCGTGGGGTGAGATCGCCGTCTCGACCTCGGCGTCGACTGCTCGATCTCGGTGTCCGGCAGGTAGGTGAGCGCGGGTACTGCGTCGATCACATTGGTCTCCGCGCGCTCGCCCGCTCGCTTCGAGCTGGCCGATTGCGTCGACGGCGTGCTCACGCCGACCACCCCTTTGCCGGGCCGTTCCCGTGACGACCGGGCGACATTTCAGGGTCCGGCGTCCGCACGTCGAACCCGGCAGCACTCCCTTCAAAGAGATGCACCCAGGTATCGCACTCCGGGCAGCGGTGGGCGCGGTCGTCAGCGTCGCCGTAGACCCGCCGGAGATCACCTGAGGCGTGGGCCTCGCAGTTGAGGCAGCCGGTACTACGGGACGACGACCAACGGACGATCGTCACGCCGAACACCCCTGTTCGGCTACGGCGATCGCCGGACTGCGCGGGGCACCGCTTCGGGACAAAGCGAACTCACCGAGCGCCCCCGCAGATTCGGAAACGCTATTCGCTACTTTTCTCGATTCTCGGGCGCTATCGCGTACGTTTCGGAGCTGGCCGCAGAACGCTTCGTTTCGAAGTGGGCCCGCTCGGATTTGAACCAAGGACGAAGCGGTTATGAGCCGCTCTCTCTAACCAGACTGAGATACGGGCCCGTACGTCGTCGTTGGATCAACCCGAACTAAGGTTTGTCGCATTGCCGCCCTCCGGGGGTCGAACTCAACGAGATGAATTCTACTCGCGGGTTGCATCTGTGCGAAAGAAGCGCCGTCGGAAGACGTGATCTTCCGGGCCGTAGATTCCGTAGAAAGTAACGCCACCGCCAGGGCTCGAACCTGGGACAACCTGGGTAACAACCAGGTGCTCTACCAACTGAGCTACGGCGGCCCGTTGCACTCCGATGTAGTCGGGTGGTTTTGATAGGGCTTTCGTTTTCGCTCGCCGCCGGGCATCGGTATCCTTTCACGCGGCGGGGCACAACTTCGCATCGATGAGCGACGCCGAGGAGTTCGAGGCCGCAGTCGCCGCGGTGCGCGAGGAGATCGACCCGTCGGCGGCGGAGCGCGAGCGGATGGAAGCGGCCGCCACAGAGCTCCGCGAGCGCGCCGAGCGTGCCATCGCGGAGCTGCCGGTCGACGCCGACGTCCTGCAGGTCGGCAGCACCGCCAGAGGGACCTGGATCAGCGGCGACCGCGACGTCGACGTGTTCGTCCGGTTCCCGACCGATCTCGATCGCGAGCAACTGGAGGAGTACGGCCTCGACGTCGGCCACGGCGTCCTGCCGGAGGGCCACGAGGAGTACGCCGAGCACCCCTACGTCAAGGGCAGCGTCGACGGGTTCGACGTCGATCTGGTGCCGTGTTACGACGTCGACGACGCTGCGGCGATCCGGTCGGCCGTCGACCGGACGCCGTTCCACACCGAGTACGTCGCCGGGCGACTGGACGCCGATCTGGCCGCCGACGTCCGGCTTGCAAAGCAGTTCCTGACCGGAATCGGCGCGTACGGCAGCGACCTCCGGACGCGCGGCTTCAGCGGCTATCTCACCGAGTTGCTCGTGCTGGAGTACGGCGGCTTCCGCGAGCTCGTCGCGGCCGCCGCCGAGTGGCATCCGCCGGTCGAACTCGACCCCGAGGATCACGCCGCGGAGACGTTCGACGACCCGCTGGTCGTGATCGACCCGACCGACCCCGCGCGAAACGTCGCCGCCGTGCTGTCGGCCGAGAACGTCGCCCGGCTACAGCACTACGCGCGCGATCTGCTCGACGAACCGCGCGAGGAGCTGTTCTTCCCCGACGAGCCCGACCCGCTCTCGGCGAGCGACGTCGAGGCGGCGGTCGCCGATCGCGGAACGACGCCCGTCGCGATCCGGTTCGAGGCGCCCGACGTCGTCGAGGACCAGCTCTATCCGCAGCTCGACCGGTCGCTCGACGGCGTCGCCGAGGATCTCGATCGTCGCGGGTTCGACGTGGTGCGCTCGACGGCGTTCGCCGACGAGCGGGCCGTCCTGCTGGCCGAACTCGGCGTCGCCGAGCGGCCGACGATCGAGCGCCACGAGGGACCGCCCGTCCACGTGCGCGACCACGCGACCGGCTTCTACGAGAAGTACGCCGACGATCCGGACGCCTACGGCCCCTTCGTCGACGGCGGTCGGTACGTCGTGGAGCGGGAGCGGGAGTTTCGCACCGCCGCGGCGTTCCTGCACAGCGACCGACTGCTCGACGTCCGCCTCGGAACGCACGTCGAGAGCGCCCTCGAAGACGACTACGACGTGCTGGTCGGCGAGGAAATCGCGGCGCTGGCCGAGGAGTTCGGCGTCGAACTGGCGCGGTACTTCGATCCCGCGCCCTGAGAATCGGTCGCTCGGACGTAGCTTCCTGTGACTCCCTCCGCTACATGCCGGTCAGCAGCGGGTGTCGCGAGCGCAGCCCCGTCAGCAGCTCCTCGACGTCCTCGTCGACGTCGCCGTCGGGCTGGACGGGGTCGAGCCCGTCGAACACCTCGTGGACCATCGCGACGCCCTCCGCGAGCACGTCGAGTCCGTATCCGCCTTCGAGGACAAAGGCGAGCGCGGCGTCGGTCCGATCGGCGAGGTCGCGCAGGCGCCCGGTGAGCACGCCGTACCCGTCGGTCGAGACGCGCAGCCGCGAGATCGGATCGTGCCGGTGGGCGTCGAAGCCGGCGCTCACCAGCAGCAGGCCGGGATCGAACGCCTCGACGGCGGGCTCGACGGCGCGCTCGAACGCGGCGGCGAACTCGGCGTCGCCGGCGCCCGCGGGTAGCGGGAGATTCAGCGTCGTTCCCTCGCCGTCGCTCGTTCCTACTTCGCCGGATCCGCCCGTCCCCGGATAGATCCCCTCCTCGTGTGTCGAACAGAAGAAGACGTCGTCGCGCTCGTAGAAGATGTCCTGTGTCCCGTTGCCGTGGTGGACGTCCCAGTCGACGATCGCGACCGATTCGGCGTCGGTTTCGTCGAGGGCGTGCTGGGCCGCCACGGCGACGTTGTTGACGAAGCAAAACCCCATGGCGTCGTCGACGACGGCGTGGTGGCCCGGCGGGCGTCCGAGCGCGAACGGCGTCGAGCGGCCGCCGTCGCCGGCCATCGCGCGATCGGCGGCCCACGACGACAGGCCGGCGCTCTGGAGCGCGGCGTCCCACGTCG
>JGI12450J13901_1000342_pt1 | contig 11937 bp, 15 predicted proteins | sample A23M3SouthBayCA_FD_13901 | JGI IMG/M metagenome (IMG submission 13901)
GTGGAAGCAGGGCAACCGTCGCTCTGGAGTCGTCCGGGACCGCCAGCCGCCGCGAGACCGTGCGGACAACGGCGGGCTGTACGTCCAGCGGGAGTCCGGCGAGGCCGAAGACGGCAGCGACGAGCTACGTGACCCGAGCGTCGTGACGACGAACGGTATTGTTGCGTCGCTGATGATGGAGCGGTTCCAGGCGCTGGTCGTCGGGACGTCGACGTCGACGTTTGCGGGCCGGCAGGTATACCGGCCGAGCAGCGGGAAGATGCAGTGGCTGACAGCGGACGGAAATCGTCGAACCCACTGTAAGGACGACTGCGAGAAGTCGCGGACGGTGGGTCTCGGCGACTACGTCGACCTGGACACGGGCCAAGACCACGACCTCCGCGTGGAGAACCCCGACGCTCGCTGACGAGCGACTTCCACATTTTCTGGAACCCGACTGAGTGTGGTTAATGATGTGTTTAGCAGGAGATGCCAATTCTATCTCTTTATTTGGATTTCAACCGGAAACAGCCACTCGATGCAGGAGATCTGCTGACCGGCTGATTCACCGAGAATAGTATTTGATAAATAGAGCCTCAGCAGGGCGGGGACAGTCTCTGTTAACTAACAAAAGGAACACTCACGTCGGGAATATTGGTTAAGAAAAAACTTACTCTCGCGCTCACGCAGCCCTTCGGCCTTCCACTTGAGCCGGCGCAGAAACAACCGTCAGGAAACCTTCTCTCCAATCATCGCCTCCTCTCCTGCATAAGATTGAACGCCTGCCATTTTGCGATTCCTTCAATTGCTTCATCTATCGTTTTCGGTCCGTTCCATTGGCTACTGAGCGCCTGATTAAATTGGGCAAGGTGTGCGAGCGCATCTGTTCCATCCTCTACTTCCCTAATCCACAGTGTCATCTCAGAGTCGCCCTGATAGTAATCCGCTGAGAGATCAAGATCTTCTAATCGAGGGTCTTCGTGAAGCTGCATTATGGGGATAGATTCCTCGAATTCGAGGTCTATTTTCACGATTGCCTGGAATGAGGCCATATCCAATATTCGCTTGACTCGATAACTGATCCCCCTCCCGTGTTCACGCGCTTCTACATCCTTAATCCGATATGATAGAGTGTCGTGTTCGAAATCGAAATCGCTCTTCTGAGGGGACATATACATATCAAATAGAAGGTCTTCGTAATCTGATCGTAGTCTAATCTCCTGAGCCTGTTCGATCGTGAATAAGGGCAAATAGAACTTTTCACCACCAACTTGGTCGCGTAGATCCGACTCCATTGATTTTCTTCGCCGTAATCGTTCAATAGCGCCTTCGGTTTGGACCATTAACGATGTGTTCAATTGGTGGAGTAAAAACAAACAGGCTTGGCGTATCTGCTAAGTTCTACGCCAGGTGGGACACCTCGTTCGGCTCCTCGATGTCGTCGAACTCTCCGCGCTCCACAGGTTCCCAGTCGTCACCCGGCTCTGGACTCCACCAGTCGACCTCGTAGGCGCGCGGTGCGCCGAGGATCTTTACGCGCGCCGACCCATCAGGAAGGTCGCGACGGAGTTCCTCGTCGACGTGGAGATTTCAGGTCGTAGTAGAATCGAAGCAGGCGAGGAGGGCCTCCTCGTAGACGCGTGACTCTCTGGAATCTTGGAGTTCGACCTGGGTGTTGCAGTTCTTGCAGAACACCCCCTTGCAGGGGATGTGAGTGAAAACCTTCTGCCCGCAGACGGGGCACCAGAGGAACTCGAACAGCGCCTCACTGTGTCAATCAAGTACTTCGAGGGTCATTGGTTGACTAACCCGGCCGTCCCGGGCCACCACCTCGTGCCCGGCCGAAAAACAGCGCCCAGCGCTCACCCACTCACCGTTCGGCGCCGTAGATGCTGCGTGAGGGGGCTTCGCACCCACAGTCGGGGCAGTCATACCACCGCTGGACCTTCGCCCCGTCTGCTGCCTTCTCGCCGATGAGGACGTGGTCGTTCGGGCACTCCGGACACATGAGGCCCGGTGGGGACCGCTCTCGGAGCTCGTCAGGGAATGACTTCGCGACCTTCGTCTCCTACCCCTGTGACCACACCGGGTATCCGACGACGAGGATGCCCGACGCCATTGTACCGGTAGCAACCCGGAGCTCAATGCCAGACGGCTCGCGCACCGGTCTCGGTGTCGGGTACAGAGCGAAATCTGACGACAACATTATACAAGCACAGGCAGAGCGTGAACGTCAGATCACGAAGAAGCAGGTGGATATCGAGGGGGACGAAGACGATCTCAAACTGCTGGAGGAGCCAGAAGAGATGAGAGAAAACGCGGAATCGCAAGGATAATTGCTGCCAGAAAAGTTAACTTGACTCTCCCTCCTCGTCCATCAGCTCTCTCATCAACTCAATGTAATCTTCACGAGGCTCTTCACCGATGAACCGTGCCAAGATGAGGAACAGCCTTTTACTGGATGAGAACCCCCAACCGGAGGTCAAATACAGTGCAGCCGGCATAACCACCAGTATCGCCGCTCCATGGATCAGGTCGGCGTTCGACACAGCCGCGAACGCTACAATAACACAAGTTACTAGCTCGATAGGCATGGTTCGAAACTTCCGAGAAATCTCTCTCCGCAAGCCGAACCGAGTATGAAGAAGCATAAACGAATTATAGACACCGATAACCAGAAAGCTGAATCCGAGCATCTCCACGGACTCTGTCGGCGTAAAGAGTTCTGCAGTCGCTACAAAGGCGAAGAGGAGGAAGATTGAGAGCAACGCGTGAAACCCTACGACCAGGATTGGAATAATCTCTCGTTGTCTCTTCAATTGCTGCTTCAGTTGGTTCTGCTCGTCCGGTGAAATCTCGCCTTCACGCATTTTCAGATACAGACGCCTGGACTTCTCGAAGTCGACCGAATCCTCGACATCGAAATCGTAGTTCCCCCTTTCAGATTGCCGCTCGAGAAACAACGATACCCGAGCGATATACTTCAACGGCCCGTCCTCACCTTTCGCCTTCTCCTTAAACGTCGCCCGTCGCTGCTCATCGTAGCGGAACACGGAGTGATTGAACACTACGATCAGAAACATCCCTGAAGCAGCTCCTCCAAGCAGGGCAAGATACGGATCCAGGCCCGGACCAAACCCTGTCGTCGCCGATTTCAGTACTTTGAATACGAGATGAGAGCTGATAGCTACGGATACGACGAACATGGCGGTACCGGTCATTCGTGCAGCACGGGACTCGTCCAAGTCTTCGTCGGAGATCACGAGATGGTAACGGACAAACAAGGAGCCGAACAAAGCTGTGAAGACAAGGGTATCGATGGCTAGCGGCAATGCGAAGAAGACGTTATAGAGGCCATATACCGCGGTGTAGAAGAAAACCTCGTAGCCTATCCGCTCTTTCGCGGACAGTTTCGACCCAGCCTTACCCATTAAACAAGAGTCAAATCTCTGGTGTAAAGGTTGTACTGGTAAGGAGATCAGCGAGAGGTTTCGTAAGGAGTGACGTTAGTAAGGGGTCGACCATACCTGTTTTCTAAAATGGGTGACGTACAACCAGAGAGCCTCGAAGAACATCGTTCCCAGAGCGAAAGCTCAGAAATTGACTTCAAATCCGGCGAGTTACTGACGAACCCTGGCCACGAAAACCGGAAGAAATTGGCTTAAAACTTGGTCGGCCTCGCCAACCGCAACGGTGGAGAACTCGTTATCAACATCTTCCCTGTGGTCTGGGTGAGAGCGACTCACATCCTGGAGAAGTGTCCGCACTGTCTCGATTCGCTCTTGATCTGCGCCGGCGAGTTCAGCCGCCTCGATCCGGTCGAGGTCGGTGGGTGCCCGATACTGTCGGTATCGCGTGTATTGCGTAGATCCATTCGAAGCGCCTCGCCGATCCACGGCACAGAGAAACCTCTCTCCTCGTGGGGGATTATATGATTGAGTCTGATTGTTAACCAACATTGGTCTGTTTATAGTCGCAATGTAAGTTAAGTCGGGGACTGTACCGATCCGCTGGTCCCGTAGCGAGCCGCGACACGCTCCCGGCACTCTCAGCTCGGTTGTCCCGCCCATGGTTCATCTGGGACCGACTTGTGAGTCTTGAACCGGTGGTCGGTCGCCCGCCCACGGCTCTGACAGTCGTGTTGCTGTTTCATCGGAATCGACGAAACCTGGCTTTCAGTCCCATCCTCCCGAACGGATTCGGTCAACGCTATCGCTGGAACCAGCCATACCGGGTCGTCGGCGTCGTCGAGGACCACTCCGAGACGCGCCTCATCGCGGATTCCTTCCATGACGATATTTCAGCATACATAGCCGACCAGCTCGAGAAATACTAACTCAATTACTGAGTTCTCGGGAACGCATTAAATGGATCAAATCTTCGTGAAGCGATTCTCCGTCAACTTCTACCTCGGGTGATGACAGGGTACTAGTGCTGAAATCAACTTCGTCCTCATTAATGTAGAACCCGCCGACAGCCAAGTGCTGAGCTCCACCTTGACTCTCTATCGAGAGGTAGCCACGGATATCAGTATGACTGTTGAACACGTCCCCGTCAACTCCCTCTGTTAAAGACTTCTCTGCAGCGTCCCATTCCGCATTATAGGTTCGGTGAGCCATGGCAACTCCACTCTTTGAGTAGTCAATTTCATTATCGTGAGCAACGAACGTCTTCCCCCACTCCTTTCCTGCTCTCATATCCTGCCATAGTCCATCCGAGTATCGAAGATCGTTACACCCTAAATCCAACAGCAAACTCTCATATGAACTTACGATATGGCCGATTGCGTGAGGTGGGACCAAACTCTCTGACTCACTACTCCCTCCTTCCACTGTCTGGTTCTCTATTGTAGTGTTCTTCTTAGTATAGTCCGCGTCCACTCTAGGACTGAGAATAGGGACGTTGATCTTGAACAAACTCATATCGATGTCGTTCGTGTTACTCAATTCGTACTCTGTTTCGCTCGACACCTCCCCCAATGAAGCATCGATCTCCCAGGAACCTTCCCAGTCACCGGTCAGTTCCTGTTCAAAGAAAACAGCCCCAGGACGTTCCACTTCTTCTGCTGACTCTTCCCTGATTTGCTCTGTAACCTCCTCTTTGTGGTAAACACGGGTAGTGTGCTCGCCCTCCTCGTCTGGGGAACTACCTGAATCTTGCAACGACTCATACTCTGTGAACCCTCGGTCCTCCAACTCCTCCTCAAAATTCTTGACGGGCTGGCCCGAACTATCGGACTGTGTTGAGGCAACCGCAGATCCAGCACTGGTGAGAGATAGAGTAGCTGCGCAGCCGAGACCTTTCAGGACAGATCTTCGGGTTGTCATCTATACTTACCAGTTCCATATCGAGACCTATTAGCGCTCCGTCACCACAGTGAAAGTGAAATAACCTAACCTACGCCTTGTAGAGCACTGGAGAGATAATTAGATGACTTCTATGAACTGCGTGTCTGCGTCCACCGTATCCGTCGTATCCTGACTCGCTGCATAGATCGCTTTCAACCGTCCACTGTGCATTATCTCGATGCCCTTCTCCTCAAACTCACTTACGACATCGTCATTGAGCTCCTCCGGCTTTTGGGGAGTCGCCACACACGGAACCGTTTGCAGAGGCTGGATTAATCCGACATCCGTCGGGATATAATAATCATCAATCACCGAACTGATCGCCTCTGTTCGGTCTAGTATCTGCTCCTTCTCAGAGATATCCTGGTTAGTACACTCGATAAAGAGAATCTGTGTATCCTCCGGGTGATACGCTATGACGTCAATCTCTTGGTACTGAGCTCTTGGAACATCATCGGAGAAACTAGGGATAACGAATGAATCATCCCCGTACCACTGGACAAGCCAGCCTGCTGTACTCAAGGCGTTCACCACCGCTACCTCGAAGTATTCTGCGTTGTGCCCCTCCAAGTACCCCTCTAGATTGTTGTCTTGGTCGAACGCCTGCATAACCTCGTACCGAGGGTTCTCTGGTATTCCATCGCCCGTGTTGTGTTCGACCATATTGACCATCTCATCCTCAAGATACAGGACCGCGTAGAGCTCATCGATATCTTCTAAATCCAGCTCCTCGGTGTACCGTGACCGGCCATCTTCCATCAACTCAAACTGTTCCTCATCGAACTCAATCTGCCAACCCTTGTGTTCGTCGTATGGCTTCTGGGGAAGCACGCTGACGAACAAGTCCTCGAACAAACTTGTAGGGGAAATCACCTCAAGCATATCTGAGTCATCGATGCTGAACTCCATCCCTGAATCAGCGAACAACAGGATGGCCGGGCTCTCACGGTTCGACCGAAAGATGTAGTCAAAGTAGTAGCCTTCGCAACGTCCAAGATCGTAGTACGGTTCTTCTGCCCGCATCAACTGGCCGTCTAATTCGTCGACTACATCGGAGTACTCGTCCTCAATATTCTCTGAGATGTCGATACTGACAGCGGCGTTGACCTCCATCCGGGGACGGGTTTCTCGAACACGGCCCTCCCGCACACCCTCTTGGAAATAATTGCTGGGGTTATGTCGGCGGAGCTCGCTTTCAATCTCAGCTGTTCCATCGTCCGTGGGAATCTCTCCGTTGATTATCTGCTCCAGCAGATCGAAGGGAGAGTTAGAGTTGACCTCGTAAATCGAGAGAGCGTCATAACGATACAGGACTTCCGTGCTCTCCTCGCCAGGTTCTCGGGAAAACTCGAGTTCTCCATTCGGGATTTGGACTCCGCCGACTTCGACACTTGAGAACGTGAGAGAGGCTGACTGCCAGATATCACCGAAGTGTTCCCGATACCACTGGAGATTGTCGAGATTCTCTATGCACTGCATTCTTGAATTATACTCACTCACCCAGTGTCATAAACGCTCAGCAAACAGCGTTAGAACCGAAAGACTCCGACCACTTTCAGCCCAAAGCTTATGCAGGAATACGTGAAATATCGCTTGTAAGACAAGAAGGGATATCGGGGAGACTCCCCTGTTGCTCCAATACCTTGTTCATCAAGCGGCAAGTCGTCTTGAACCACCCCTCTTTCTCCATCTCGACCTTAGAATCCTGCTCACCCATATCTACCTGAAAAGTTCCACGCACCGAATAAACGATTACTCCACTAGCAGACGGTCTACTCACTCAGCGGAATTGTGAGGGAAATGGCTTAGTGGAAATGTTCCCCATTTGTTGATTATGGCCTCAGAGACCTCCTTTGAGGACCGTGCGAAACGGTTCATTAGTAGGACGCCAGGAGATCACGATCACGAACAGACGATACAGTTCATCAGCGGGATATTCAGAATAGAAAGCCAGCTAATTGCCTTAGAGAAGCGGTTGGACAATCTCAGTGCCGGAGTCTGGAGCGGCGAACTCTCCAAAATAAATGGCGAACTCTCGGCTCTCTCCTCTGACTTCTTTGAAGTACAGCGTGTGATCTCGTCGCCGGAAGACCATCTACACAAGCTTATTGATATACCTCAAGACGCGGTAAGTGAGAAAGCGGTCAGCGAGATACTGACCCAGCTCGGCTGGGAATGGTTCCCCAGAGAACTGAACCGGGTGTATTCCGTTCAGGAACGGGTCTACAGGAAGGCCGATGCGAAAAGCCAGCAGATGCTGACCAACCGGATCATCCTCCTATCCTTCCTAGCGTTCGTTATCTCTGCATCCACCTTCGCCATCCAGTACATATAGATCAGAAAGATCGAATTCGAACCGTCTCTCCACCTGCACCAATTATCTTCCTTCAAAAGAAACGCACTTGACAGTCAATGAAAGCAATATTTCAGGGCGAATTTCACATCTCTTCTGCGGACAGAGAATCACTTGACTCACACTTAGACGCTGATGCAGATGCATTGTTCGTGGAACAGAGAGAAGACCGTGTCAGCCCGGACAACTGGTCTATCGGCTACCTCTCCTTTCTGATCGGAGCCCTCACACTGTACTGGCTGCAAGCAGCGCTCTACGACGGACCGGACATCAAAGAGAAAGCAGAGATCCCTGTCTACGAGGAAATCGACACCGATCTCCCAGAACTGTACCCCCGATTTCCTAAAAGCTGGATACTTGGCTCAGGGATCATTTCCGGCTTAGTCTTCGCTGCCGGGTTGTTCGTCCCGGTCTATCCGTTTCCATTTATTGATGCTCCAGCGGCTGCCTCCCTCGCATTCACGGCAGTGGTCAAACCAATGATGGTGATCGGGGCACCGCTTTTGTTCTCCTTTTTCTTGATCATCCTCGAAGAACGACGGCTTGGAACCCGTGACCAAGATATGGCGGAGGAAATCCACAGATGCTCCAAAGAAAACGGATACGATACTGTTGTCGTCTCCTGCGGTGATGCACACCTCGACAGTCTTCCGGACTTGCTAGAAGAGAAAGGGTGGGAGACAGAGGTTAACGAGTCTGACCACAGTTGGGCAGCCAAAATCTGGCGCTCGTAACCCTCATCATTGATTCTCACTACGGGACTTGACGGCCTGGAAGAACTCCTCGTCCCACAAACCCGGAACGGAATGCCTGTACAAATGACACCCTCGATTTCTATGTAGCTGCCGGTATACCAGAGGGGAAGACTAAACCACTCAATCGAGCAATACTCAATCTAAGTATGGGCGAGGACTTCACAGACGATATCGATCTCTCCGATGACCCACTTATTGACGCAGTCCGAGACGAACTTAGTGAACAACTCGAGGACATCGACGAAGACGAATTAGACGATGTAAGTCCGGTAGACATTCAAAATGTCGTAGAAAAATCTGTGGAGGGATCCATTGAGGAGCTTGCTACGGACACCTACGAACGGATCCTCAGCAATGACGAAGGTCTGGAACGGTATCACGAGACTATCGAAGACTTCCAGGAGGGACTTGAGGAACGATGGGGTGAACCCCTTGAACTTCTTGAACGCCTTATCATCTGGTCAATGGAATGCGGCAGGGTAATCAACCAGGATCGCGGATTCCAGGCCCGGCAGGACGACAATTATCAGCTTGAAGCCTTTCTACACCTGCACTCCCGATCTGTCCAAGTCGCCTTAGAAATCCATCATTTGCTGAAAGGCGGATTCGCCGATGGAGCGTTCGCCCGCTGGCGATCACTCTACGAGCTCTCTACCACCACCTTATTCATCTCCAAGTATGGGGAAGACACAGCTGAACGCTTCCTCAACTACCGCATCGTCTGGGAATACTACTTCGCTGAGACCTACCAAGAGCACCAAGACGACCTCAACGTCGAACCCCTTGAACCCGAAGTCCTTGAAGAGCTCAAAGAAGTAAAAGACGAACTCGTAGACCAGTTCGGTGAATCCATCGACGACGGGGGGCGTGGATCTGGCTGGGCAGCTGAAGCGCACAGCGGCCAGAGCATGAGAAAAGAGGTTGATTTGGAGTATCTATATCCGTACTATAGACTGGCCTGCGAATCCGTCCATGCAGGATCAAAGGGAACGCTTGACCGATTAGGAATCATTCGCCACGAGGACATCGAACAGCCAGGTGTATTGCTTGCAGGTCCCTCGAACGCCGGTCTGAACCTTCCAGGTCAACTCACGGCAATCTCTCTCGCACAGGTCACAACCGATCTGTTAATGATGAGTGTAGATTCCCGGTCTGTGGCCGATATGATGGGGATGCAGATGCTCGTCGACGATATCGAGCAAGAGTTCGCTGATGCCTCCGAAGCTCTTGAACGGGACGACCGAGAGGCTACCGAAGAATGGGCGAACCAGGATATCGTAGATATCGCGTTGAATTACCTTGACCGGTCAGACCTGTTCTCAGATGCCTTATTCGAGGACTACACGGATTTTGACTCGCTGGAAGAATTCGAAGACTCACTTCCTGTTGGACTTAACAACGTGAAAGACGGCGACTCGGTTGATCCTGACGTTGACGAAGTTATTCAAGAACATTCTCAGTTCGACTCTTTTCGAGACTTGATTGACACAGCGATGGAGATATGGGTAGACCGAAACGTCGCTCTCTCAGATTACGATATAGACGAGAACTAATGAGAACTCTACTCGCCGACGACCATACTCGCTCTCGACGACCAACGGCTCGATAAAACCCGTCACGACGGCCATTCGAGCCGACCAATTGCCAGCGTACATTCATTCGAGGAGTAGGACGGGGACGAGGAAATGGATCCTGCGAGTATTAACCAACATTGTGCCGGCATCAGTCGGAAATGTTGGTTAAGACTAGCCGCTATTGCGTCTGTAGATCTCGAACTGGCTTGACCACGAATATGTCTGGCTCACAGGTCGCTACCTGACCCGAGCGTTCTGACGGCGTTGAGGGTGACTGCGTGAGTTGGGGGATGAGCTCGTCTCGAACAGTTCGTTGAGGGGCAGTGGTCTCGTGGCACCCCATCCGGTCGTCGAAGTGCCGCCTCTGGAATTGCTCGCCGATGTCGCCGCTGGCGACGTACTGCGCTCTCGTCGACCGTCCGACTTGGTGGGCGACGAAGACGACGTTCACGGCCTCGTGTGTGACCTTGACGAGAGCACACTCCACGAGTGCGACGACCGACAAGTGCTCCAGGTCGAGGGGTTCCTGTGACGATGCTCCGCGGTAGAATATTAGACCGGGCAAAACGGCCGCTTCGACGAGCGGTATCGTCTACTAGCCCTCTTATTAATACCGGCTCAACCAAGGATAATTAATCGAGATAGCACAGTATTAAATAAGACCACGGCAGACGTGATATTGAGGTGGACAATCGGGCCGAATGTCATCTACACCGAGACTGCTGGACTAACAGTAGGATTGCTGATGAAACGGAGCAGATTTGAAACAATCAACGACCCACCGGTGAGCAAGCATGACCGAATTCACCATAGTAGCCCCGTTGAAACCCGGTTTCGGTAATAGATCTCTCAGACTCCCAGAGCGGTTTCAGAGAGCTGCCAAGTGGCACACTGAGACCACCGAAGTTGGAGATGAGATCCCGGTTGAAACGACGCGGTCACTGCTCAATTAAAACCACTAACCTATGATCAAGCCAGATTCAACGTTCGACCCCATCGCTGTATTGAACAGAATAGTCTACAGTCGGTCCCTCCTCTCTTCGTCGGTTACGCTACTCCTCGTCCTCATCGTCCTCGTCGAGCCAGCAGCTGCCCAGATGGGCGGTGTATATTGTGGGACAAACGTCGAGACAGGGATTGACCTCGTATTTGGCGCGCTCATTGGACTCGGACTTCCATTCGGGATGTTCTCTGTTGGGAAGTCGGGGCTGAAATACATGCGAGCAGAAGGCAATCCCGAGCAGCAAAACGCTGCCCGCAAGGACCTGATTATGTCGGGAGTCGGCTTCGGTATCCTGATCGCCGCTATCATCTCGCCAGAAATTCTCTCGAAGGTCGGAAGCGAGATGGGGTTCGCCTTCTCTGACTGCGTGAAACCCCTGAGCTGATGGCTTCCGTCCCACGTTTCGTGCTGGTGACTGCGTTACTAGCGGCTCTCGTTAGCCTCCCGACAGGCGTTACTGCAGACGCTCCGAACGAGAGCGACGTCGGGCCAGGATCGTGTGTCGATTCTGTTATTCTCGGCACATCGGCTGCGACACCACCAGTACCACGTGAGATTGCCGTGGACCGCCTTTCAAAGAATTATCGAAGCTATTGGTCTGGCGACCGCGATTATCGTCTCTCGAATAGAGTCGGAAGTGCGCTCACTAATCAAACGAAGCTCAACAAGGCCGCTGCATGCTCGACGGACATTTCCTGGTCACGCCCACCAGATGTTTCTCCCTGGGTGTCAGCTGCCCATCCGAGCTTCAGCGGCGGTGACCGGGGGCAGACGGTCTATCCCGAGGGGACGTCTCTGAGTAGCGGAGCGTACATCAAAGATGCCTACGTTCGCATCTTCTCTGTCACCCCGTCGACGAACGTCCAGGCCGACGATGGTAACCAGCTGTTTATCAATTCGAATGGGACGGTACGTGCTATCATCG
>JGI12450J13901_1000362_pt1 | contig 11470 bp, 10 predicted proteins | sample A23M3SouthBayCA_FD_13901 | JGI IMG/M metagenome (IMG submission 13901)
GGGCGTCGTCGGCGACCCCGTCTTCGTCAGCGGGAACATGACCGAGCCGATCCTCGACCTGGTGCCCGACCCCGACCAGTGGCGGCTCGACGGCGAACTGTCGGGCGGCTGTGCGGTCATGGATATCGGTCTGTACCCCATCAACACCAGCCGGTTCCTGCTCGGCGAGGACCCGGTCAGCGTGCGCGGCACGGTCGCCTCCGTGAACGAGGAGTTCGCGGACGTGCCGGACGAACACGGCGCGTTCCAGCTGGACTTCCCGGGCCACGTGTACGCGGTCTGTACCGCGAGCCAGAACGCCTACATGGCGAGTCACCTTTCGGTCATCGGAACGGAGGGCCGCCTGCGGATCGAGCCCGCCTTCTACCCGTGGGACGACCGCGCGCTCACCGTCTCCCGGGGCGGCACGACGTTCGACGTCGACTTCGAGCAGGTCGACCAGATGGAAGAGGAGTTCGAGTACTTTGCCCACTGCTTGCTCGCGGGCGAGGAGCCGTACCCGGACGGCGAGCACGGCCTCGTCGACATCGAGGCGATCAAGGCCGTTTACGAGGCCTCGGAGACCGAGTCGACGATCGACCTGCGTTGAGAACTACCGGAGTCGTCCTCGTCCCGTGTCGTTCGGTGGACAGCTTTATTATCCGCTCCGCGGAACGTCGGGCCATGGCACCGACGATAACGAAAATCGAGAGCCGCGAGTTCGAGTACCCGCTCGAGGACGTGGGAACCGACGAACACGGCTTCAACCTCGTGTACGAGCCCGGCGAGACGACCTACCGGAAGCTGTTCGGCGTGAAGATCCACACCGACGAGGGGATCGTCGGCGAGTACGTCGGCGGGAACTCCCCGGCGGCGGCCCAGTACAACATCATCGCGAAGTACCTGATCGGCAAGAACCCCCTGAAACGCGAGAAGCACTGGTCGGAGATCAAGCGCGCCCTGCGGAAGTACGACCGAATGGGGATGGGCCCCATCGACATCGCGCTGTGGGATTTCGCGGGCAAGTACTACGACGCGCCGATTCACGAGATTTTGGGCACCTACCGCGAGCGCATCCCGGCGTACGCCTCGACGTACCACGGCGACGAGGCGGGCGGGCTCGACTCACCCGAGGCGTTCGCCGACTTCGCCGAGGCCTGTTCGGACCAGGGCTTCGGCGGCTTCAAGATCCACGGCTGGGGCGGCGGCGACGAGTCCCGCGACCTCACCCGCGAGGTCGAAGCCGTCCGCGCGGTCGGCGAGCGCGTCGGCGACGAGATGGATCTGATGCACGACCCGGCCTGCGAGCTCGAGACGTTCGCCGACGCGCTGGAACTCGGCCGCGCGCTCGACGAACAGGATTTCTTCTGGTACGAGGATCCGTTCCGCGACGGCGGCATCTCCCAGCACGCCCACCGGAAGCTCGCCCGGAAGCTCGACACGCCCATTCTCCAGACCGAGCACGTCCGCGGGCTCGAAATCAAGTCGGACTTCGCTGCCAACGAGGCGACCGACTTCCTCCGCGCGGATCCCGAGTACGACGCGGGCATCACCGGCGCGATGAAGGTCGCGCACATGGCCGAGGCGTACGGCCTCGACGTAGAGTTCCATGCACCCGGCCCGGCCCAGCGCCACTGTATCGCCGCCTGCCGCAACTCGAACTACTACGAGATGGCGCTGGTCCACCCGCACTGTCAGAACACGCAGCCGCCCGTCTACGACGGTGGCTACTCCGACATGATCGACGCCGTCGACGACGACGGCACCGTCCCCGTGCCGGACGGCCCCGGCCTCGGCGTGGAGTACGACTGGGACTACATCGAGGACAACACCACTGGCGACGTCCACACCTACGAGTAACGGCGACAATCGTCCGTGACAGCGGTCATCCACCCCGGGACGTGATCCGTCACGAGACGGGTTGGACCGCCTGAAACGATCACACCGGATCCGTTCTCTCGGGAGCACTCCTGCCTGCGGTGGTGCGCATTCGGCGGGCGCGGTGACTGGATGCGCTCGGGGCGGCTACACTGCTATCTCTCGGTCCCGCTTTCGTCCGCCCGGCGGGGAGCGGACAGATCGTACTCCCCGCCGAACCACCGACTGATCGGCACGTCCATTAATCATGGATGATGGTCCTGGGTTGTTACGTGCCAAGCAACGACATGAATTACAATAATACCCCTGTAAAGCGAGTGCGCTGCCGCGTTGGCTTGGTACCCGTTCTCTCGATAAGAACACACATTCGTCCCCGGTCTTGAATACCGTCGTAGTGGTCGAGTGAGTGTTTCGCCGTCTATCTTTGTTGGACACGGGTCGAGACGTTGCGGAAACGATCCCAAAGTCGCAGTATCCGGACGGCGAGTGAACAGTCAGTGGCCGCCCCCCGGCACAGCGTTTGGAAGAGTCTGACGACTGTCTCGGGAACCGGACGCTACTGGCTCTGTCACCCGATCAGGGCGCGGTTCCGGCGCTACGACGGTAGCCGATGCAACCCCTGTCCGACGACCCGAGAAGTTATTCGACAGGAGACCGGACGTAAATTCGATGTCTGAGGACCTTACCGATACGAGCGCGTTTGTCGTCGGAGCGAGCCGCGGGATCGGAAGAGCGATCGCCGAGGAGTACGCTGCTCGTGGAGCGGATATCGCCGCCGTTGCACGATCAGAACCGAAACTCGAGGAGCTCGCTACGTCGCTGCCGACCCGGTGCGTTCCGATCGAGTGCGACGTCCGGGAGGACGAGGCCGTCGAACGCGCCGCGACGACTGCGATCGACGCTTTCGGAACGATCGACGTCGTCGTCAACAGCGCGGGGACGATCGCACGAGGGCGGCTCCACGAGGCGGACGAGGACGACCTGACGGCGGTGATCGACGTGAATCTCCTCGGCGCACTCCGGGTCAGCAAGCACCTGCTGCCCGCCCTGATGGAGTCGGAGGGGACGCTCATCCACGTCTCCTCGGAGGCGGGATCGGTCGGCGTCCCGGAGCTACCGGCGTACTGCGCCAGCAAGGGCGGCCTCCACGCCGCGGTCCGACAGCTTGCGGTCGATTACGGTCCCGACGGCGTCTCGGTGGTGGCGATCGCTCCGGGGACGACGAAGACGTCGATGAACGAGGAAGTGCGAGCGCGCGACCCGTCGTGGGTCGACGACCGGGCGGCGGGCGTGCCGTACGGTCGCCTCGGGGAACCGGAGGATATCAGCGACCTGGCGGCGTTTCTCGCGAGGGACCGATCGGACTATCTCACGGGCGAGGTCATCCACGTCGACGGCGGGTCGACGGCGTGAGGGCGCCGAAACCGGTCAGTAGTGTTTGGTCTTGAGCTCGACCACGTTCGCGGTGTTCTGGAGCGCCGGGAGGAACTCCTCCTGGATGCGCTCGTCGTCGAACTCGTGTTTCGGCCCCGCGACGGAGATCGCGGCGCCGGCCCTCTCCCCGTTACTCTCGATCGGGACGGCGACCGACCTGACGCCCTTGACACGCTCTTCGTCCTCGACGGCGTACCCCTGGGACCTGATTGATTCGATCTCGTCGAGCAACTCATCCTGCTCGACGATCGTGTGTTCGGTCGCCCGCGGGAGCCCGTGACGGTCCGCGATCGCCCGTATCTCCGCGTCGGATTTCTGTGATAGTATCGCTTTGCCCAGCGCCGTCCAGTGCATCCGGGTGTACTCTCCCGTCGGCGCGTTGTTGAAAATGGCCCCCGTCGGCTCCGTCCGGTACAGCATCACCCGGTAGCCGTCCTCTTCGTAGCCGATGGTGGCGACCTCGCTCGTCGTCTGGGCTAGCTCGTCGACCTCGCTGCGCCCCACCTGGTAGAGGCTCATGTTGTGGCGAGCCCGCCCGCCGACGTTCAGGAACTGGAGACTGAGCTGGTACTCGCCGTCCCGGTTGACGACGTATCCGGTGTCCTCCAGCGTCTTGAGGTAGACGTGGACCGTGCTCTTCGGGATGTCCATGTGCTCCGCGAGTTCGCGGACCCCACAGCGTTCGAGTTCGCCCACGCTCTCGATGATATCGAAGACGTTTTCGACCGCCTGGATTCGATTCGGGTCGTCTGTCATGTGTACGTGTGGCGTGGCACTCCGGATATCACTTTCGATGGATGTCCAACAATAGTGGAGGCACTCCGACGGAATACAAAATTATCATTCGTTATGTTCTTGCGTCTGGCGCAACAGTTTCGGCCCGAACTATCACACATTCGATTTAACAAAAGCCGCGGCGCGACGACGAAATAACAGTGGCCGCGCATCCCAGCCCCACCGACGCAACGCCCTGCGCGATCGGCAGCGTACTACCGGTCGGTCTGTTCCATCAGTCCCCGCATGTACCCGACCGCGAAGAGTCGTCCCTTCGTGTGGTAGCCCGGGTTCGAGTTGTCTTCCCCGACCATCGTCGGGACGTGGTCGGGACGCATCACGACGTCGTCGTCGACGGCGTCCTGGTAGGCGTCCATCGCCGCGAGCATGTCGTTGGGCCCCTCGTCGTGCCAGGTCTCGACGAAGTTGTCGGCGTCGCCCTCGACGTCGCGGAAGTGGACAAAGTTGATGCGGTCCCCGAACCGACGGATCGTCTCCGGGAGATCGACGCCCATTGCGGCGAAGTTGCCCTGGCAGAACGTGATGCCGTTGTGTTCGCTGTCGTAGCAATCGAGCACGCGCTGGTACGCCTCGGGGCTGTTGACGATGCGCGGGACGCCGCCCAGCGACTCTCGCGGGGGATCGTCGGGATGGAGGCCGAGTTTCACCCCTGCTTCCTCCGCCACTGGCGTCACCTCCTGAAGGAAGTACTCCAGAGCTTCCCAGATCTGCTCGCGGGAGGCGTCGATCGCTGGTTCCACCTCGTCTCTGTGCATGCGGTCGTCGGAGTATGCGGTTACCAACGAGTCGCCACGTGCCTCGACGTGGGCCTCCGTTCGCGCCCAGCGAATGCCGACCATCCAGTCGTAACAGACGACGGGGATGTCGAGTTGCCCGCAGTGCCTGAGGAACTGCTTGAACTCCTCGATGTCGTCGTCGCGGCCCTCCAGTCCGAGCCTGACGCGGTCGGTCAGCGGGACGCTCCCCTCGATGACGCTGATGTCGAGTCCGGCGTCCTCGTACCAGTTCTTCAGGTGCAACAGGTCGTGATACGACCAGGACGTTTTGCCGTCGCCGATCTCGAGGGTGTGAACGACGGCGTTCGTCACGCCCATCTGCTTGGCGAGCTGCCATCTGTCGTCCGGCTGTGGCGGTAAGACTACCGCTAAATCGACCATAGGGTGCTAAATTGGAACGATAGATAAATAGTTTTCTTTTCCCGAGAACGTTTGCCGACGCTGCGATCGAACGGGCGCTTCGATCCGCGAGGGTCCGGTGATGGCGAGGGGAAGATAAAAATACCTACCCGTGTGAGACTCTAACGAACCACACATGAGCGACACGTTCGATGGAGAGACTGCTATCGTCACGGGTGCGTCGAGGGGAATCGGCAGCGGAATCGCGACCAAACTCGCGGAGCAGGGAGCGTCGGTGGTCGTCAACTACCGCTCCTCCGAAGAGCGCGCGGAATCAGTCGTCGACGAGATCGTCGATCGCGGGGGCGAGGCCGTCGCGGTGCAGGCCGACGTGAGCGACCGCGACGACGTGGCGGCGATGGTCGAGGCGACCGTCGATCGCTTCGGGTCGCTGGACGTGATGGTGAACAACGCGGGGATGACGACGCTGGGTCCGGCCGAGGAGATCGACGTCGAGGACTGGCGGCAGGTGATCGATGTCGATCTGACGGGCGTGTTCATCGGGTGTCAGGCGGCGGGCCGGCAGATGCAGTCCCAGGCCGACGGCGGGGCGATCGTCAACGTCTCGTCGATGATGGGCGAGATGGGATTTCACATGCGGGCGCCCTACTGTGCGGCGAAGGCGGGCGTCATCAACCTCACTAAAACCCTCGCCGTCGAGTGGGCGGAAGACGACGTGAGCGTGAACGCGCTCGCACCGGGGTTCATCCGGACAGACATCACGGACCAGACGCAGGACTCGGCCGGATACACTCACGACGACATCCGTCGACGGACGCCGATGGCTCGGTACGGCACCGTCGAGGAAATGGCCAACTGCGTGAGTTTCCTGGCACGAGGCGACACGTACGTCACGGGTGAGGTGCTTCGGGCCGACGGCGGGTGGACGTCCGACGCGTGGCGGTACCACGAGGACCGTGCGTAACGGCGACGAACTCGACTTTGTCTGAACGATTGGTGGTAACGCCAACCACAGTACAAAGTTTTATATAACTGTACCCAGTCGTCTATGATGAACCATGTCAAATGGGTCATCCGTTGTCAGCAGACGCTCGTTAATCAAGGGTATCGGGACGGGAGCGATCGCGGCAACCGCTGGCTGTTCGGGCCTCACGGGAAGCGGCGGTGGCGGTGGTGGCGGTGGCGTCGAAATGACGATCGCCAGCACGTTCGAGCCGGGTCACATCCTGGTCCAGGCTGCCGAGATGTTCAAGGAAGACATCGAGGAGGAGTCGGACGGCGACATCTCCGTCGAAATTAGCGCCGGGGGATCGTACGGGTCCGAGGACGAGATCGGCGAGGTTGTGAGCCAAGGCGGCGTCGAGGCGCACTCCGCGGGCAGCTTCCCGTACTTCCAGTTCGCACCGGAGTACTGGTTCTTCGGGAGTCCGTTCGTTCTCTCGGGCTACGACCAGCTGCTGTCGGTGCTGGAGAGCGACGAGATGCAGGAAGCACACAACGCGCTCGCCGAGAACGGGGACCAGCGCCCGATCGGACAGCAGATCTACCGCGGCGCGCGGCACTTCACCTCGAACACGCCGATCCAGGGCCCGAGCGACGTTCAGGGGCTCAACCTGCGCCTGCCGGAGCTCGACCCGTGGGTCAGCATCTGGGAGGAGGTCGGTGCCTCGCCGACGCCGGTTGCGCTGGACGAACTATACAGCGCGCTCGAACAGGGGACGGCGGACGCCTCGGAGGGGGGCGCGGAGCAGATCAGCTCGTTCAACCTCTACGAGGTCCAGAGTCACCTGAGTCTAACCGGGCACCTGATCGCGAACGGGAACATCTACATCAACGACACCTTCTACCAGGGGCTCGACGAGACCTACCAGGACATGATCATGGAAGTCGGCCAGTCGGCGACGGAGACCGCGTCGGAGCAGTCCCAGTCGCGCGAGCAGGACCTGATCGACGAGCTGGGCGAGCAGGGCATGACGATCGTCGAGGACGTCGATACCGAAGCGTTCCAGGAGCAGGCGGCACCGGCAGTCGAACAACTGTTCGAGAGCACCTGGGCCTTCGACTGGGAAACCGTCCGAAACATGTGACCGGCAGATCCGTAAAGATGATTACGTGAGCTAGATACTGCTTCACTTACAATGGAAATCGATCAATCACTCGACCTGAAGCGGGATCACCTCCTCGACAGGGTCGTCCTCTACAGCGCGACGGCGCTGTTTACGGCGACGATCGTCCTGACCACGCTTCAGGTGTTCATTCGGCTGTTGAACCTTCCGACGTTCGGCTTCCTTCACTGGACCCAGCCGGCGGCGCGGTTCGTGCTCATCGTCGCGACGTACTTGGGCGCCGCCGTCGCCGTGCGGAACAACGAGCAAATCGCGATCCAGTTCCTGCTCGAACGGCTCGCGAACTGGAAGCCGTGGCTCGGGTACCTGGTGAAGGTGATCGGGAAACTGGTTACCGTCGGCTTCCTGCTCGTCGCCCTCGAAGGGACGGCTATCACGGCCGTCGACGACTGGGCGACGTCGATCGGCGGGATCGGGTTCGTCACGTCCGGGCACCTCTATCTCGGGATCGGCATCGGTCTCGCGCTGATGCTGCTCTACACCGTGATAGACGTCGTGGCGCTCGGGCGAGAGATCCTGGCGTGGACGTCTGGGGAATCCAGAGGCAACCAGCTCGAGGAGGGGATGGCCGATGAGTGAGCTGCTCATTATCGGCGCCCTATTCCTCGGGACGCTCCTGCTTCTGTACGCGCTCGGCGTCTCGGTCGGGATCGCCATGGGCGCCACCTGCGTCGTCGTGATGCTGTCCCCCTTCGGACGCGGCCTCAACCCCGGGCTAATCGCTCAACAGCTGCTGTTCGGGCTAAACAGTTTCACGCTGCTCGCGATACCGTTCTACCTGCTGCTGGGACGGTTGATGAACCGCATCGGGATGACGCAGCGGATCTTCGCGCTGGCGAACTCGCTCGTCGGGCAGTTCCGCGGGGGGATCGCCCACGTCAACATCGTCGCGAGCATGATCTTCTCGGGGATGTCCGGTCTCGCGGTCGCTGACGCCGCGGGACTGGGTCGCGTCGAGTACACCGCGATGCGCGAGCAGGGGTACGAGAAGGACATCTCGCTCGGCGTCACCGGGTCGTCCGCGATCATCGGCCCGATCATCCCGCCGAGCGTGCCGATCATCATCTACGCCGTGCTGGCCGAGGAGTCGATCGGAGAGCTGTTCCTCGGCGGGATCGTCCCCGGGATCCTCATCGGCATCTTCCTGATGGCGCTCGTGTTCCTGTTCGTGTACCTGCGGGGATACGAGTCCGACGACACCTTCGATCTGGGAGATTGCTGGAAGAGTTTGAAGGAGGCGGTGTTCCCGCTGTTCGCTCCGATACTCATCATCGGGGGGATCCTCTCGGGAACGTTCACCGCCACCGAAGCCGGGGCCATCGCGGTCGTCTACACCATCCTCCTCGGGATGTTCGTCTACGACGAGCTCTCCCTGCGGGGGCTGTTCGAGGAGCTCCAGTACGGGATGGTCGAGACGTTCTCGCTGACGTTCATCGTCGGCGTGGCGTCGCTGTACGGCCTCGTCGCGCTCCAACTTCAGCTGCCGATCATGATGGCCGAGTCGATCACGAACTTCTCGAGCGATCCCACGGTAGTGATCCTCCTGCTGGTCGGCCTCCTGCTGGTCGTCGGGACGTTCATGGAGACCATCGCAGCGATCACCATCCTCGTTCCGATCTTCCTGCCGATCCTGGAGATCACCGGCATCGATCCGCTCCACTTCGGCATCGTGATGATCCTAACGCTGATGCTGGGCCTGCTGACGCCGCCGTTCGGCGTCATCCTCTTCGTCCTGGAGAAGGTGACCGACGCGACCCTCGAAGAGGCGATGAAGGCGGTGTTGCCTTACTACGTGCCGATCCTCCTGGTGTTGCTGATCACCATCTTCGTTCCGGAGATCGTCACGTACCCGGCGACCCAGCTGATGGGCGGCTGACGCGGCCTTCGTTTTCTCTTCTCGGCGACGGCGCCTGAACCAATAGCAACACTTTTTCCGGTTGCCAGTGAGTACCACCCGTGAGAACGTTCGACGGCTACCCGCGGGACGACGGTCCAGCGGGTGTACGGAACTACGTGGCAGTGATACCGACGTCGGTCACGGCATCGCCGGTCGCGACGGCAATCGCCGATCGATCGGCCGAGAACGTCCGAGCGACGCCGCACCAGATGGGGTCTGATCCGCCGGAGGCGACTCGCGAACAGGTCGAGCGAACGCTGGCGGGCGTCGGTAGCAACCCCAACGTCGGCGCGGCGCTCGTCGTCGGCCTCGGCACGGAGGCGACCGACGTCGACGATATCGCCGACGCGGTGGCGGCGACCGGACGCGACGTCGAGACGCTCTCGATCCGCGAGGCGGGCGGGACGGCGGCGGCGGTCGACGAGGGTTCGGAACTAGCCCGCTCCCTTCGTGAGGGGATCTCCGGCGCGCGTCGGGAGGAGCGCGACGCGGACGAACTCGTCTTCGCCGTCGAGTGCGGCGGCTCCGACGCGACGAGCGGGATCGCCGCGAACCCGGCCGTCGGGGCGGCCTGCGATCGCCTGGTCCGGGACGGCGGCACGGCGACGTTCTCCGAGACGCCCGAGTTCATCGGCGCCGAGCACGTCCTGGCCGAGCGGTGTGCCGACGAGGCGGTCCGGGAGCGGCTCCTCGACCGCGTCGAGCGTCGGGAGGCCACGGCCGAACTGATGGGCGTCGACCTGCGGGGCGCACAGCCGAGCCCCGGCAACCAGGAGGGCGGCCTGACGACCATCGAGGAGAAGAGCCTCGGGGCCATCTCGAAGGGCGGGACGACCCCAGTCCGCGGCATCGTCGACTACGCCGAGCGGCTCCCGGTCGGCGGCGGGCTGGTGCTGATGGACACGCCGGGGTACGACATCGAGAGCGTCGTCGGCAAGGTTGCCGGCGGTGCGCAGGTCGTCGCTTTCACCACCGGGCGCGGGTCGACGACCGGGAACCCACTGGCCCCCGTCATCAAGGTGACGGGGAACCCGAAGACGGCCGACCGCCTCGCCGCGAACGTGGACGTCGACGCGAGCGACGTGATCGACGGCGAGCCGATCGACGCCGTCGGCGAGCGGATCTACGAGACGCTGCTCGCCGTCGCCGGCGGCGAGCGGACCGCCGCGGAGCGCCGTCATCTGGAGGAGTTCGCCGTCAACGAGCTCCAGCCGAACGAGCTCGCTTCGCTGCGGGGTGACGCATGAAGGGGACGGTTCTCGGCGACGCGGGGCTACATATGACCGCTCAGGACAACGTCGTCACGGCCATCGACGATCTGGAGACCGGCACTGAAATCCCGTACGACGGCGTGACGGTCGAGCTCGACGAGGCGGTCCCGTTCGGCCACAAGATCGCGCTCGTGGCAATGGAGCCCGGCGACGCGGTCGTCAAGTACGGCGAGACGATCGGCGAGGCCGTCGAACCGATCGCTCCCGGCGAGTGGGTACACACGCACAATTGCGAGAGCAGGCGCGGTCGGGGCGATCGCGCCGCGAACGACGGGGAGGTGGCCTGATGTCAGCGCCGACCGGAACGGCCTCGGACCGCGAGTCGACGCCGTCGTTCGACGCGTACCGGCGGGCCGACGGCCGAACGGGTGTGCGGAACCGCGTGCTGGTCGTTCCATCCGTGATCTGCTCGCACATCGTCGCCGAACGCATCGCCGAGAGCGAGGAAAGCGCCGTCTGCGCCCCGCACGACCACGGCTGCGGGCAGATCGGCGACGACCACGAGCAGACCGAACGGACGCTCCTGAACCTCACCCGCAATCCGAACGTCGCGGGCGCGACCGTCGTGGGGCTGGGCTGTGAACACCTCCAGAGCGGGCCGTTCGCCGACAGGGTCGCCGAGAGCGGCGTGACAGTCCGCGAGACGGCGATCCAGGACGCGGGCGGAACCGACGCCTGCGTCGAGGAGGGCGCCGCGGCCACGGCCGACCTGGCGGCGGCCGCGGCGGACGCGGATCGCGCCGATGCGACGCTCGCCGATCTCACCGTCGGTGTCGTGAGCTCGGACCTCGAGGAATCGACGCGGACGGTCGCGGATCCGCTCGTGGGCGATGCCGTCGACGCGCTGATCGACGCCGGCGCGCGCGTCGTCGTCGCCGGGACGGATCGTCTCGCGGCCCACCGGGACGCGGCCGCCGACCGCGCCGCGACGGCGACCGTCGCCGAATCGGTCCG
>JGI12450J13901_1000368_pt1 | contig 11335 bp, 11 predicted proteins | sample A23M3SouthBayCA_FD_13901 | JGI IMG/M metagenome (IMG submission 13901)
CCCAGCCACTCTACGACCTGGAAGTCACGGCGGGGGGTATCGGCGGTCACACCGTCACCGAGCGCGTGGGCTTTCGCGACGTCGAACTCGTGGTCGAACCCGACGACGTCGGCACCTCGTTTTACTTCGAGATCAACGGCGAGCGGGTGTTCGCGAAGGGGGCCAACACCATCCCGACCGCACCGCTGTACGGCGACGTGAGCGAGGAGCGCTACGACCACCTCCTCCGCAGCGCCGTCGACGCCAACATGAACATGCTGCGCGTGTGGGGCGGCGGCTACTACGAGTTCGAGGAGTTCTACGACCTCTGTGACGAGTACGGGATCCTCGTCTGGCAGGATTTCATGTTCTCCTGCTCGCTCCACCCTGCGAACGAGGAGTTCCTCGATACTGTCGAAGAGGAGGTCCGCTACCAGGTCCGCAGGCTCGCCTCACACCCCTCGATCGCGCTCTGGTGTGCCAACAACGAGAACGAGGAGGCTGCCCAGAACTGGTTCGTCGACCACCCCCACCACGAGGACCACCTCGACGACTACGAGCAACTCTACACGGAGACCGTCGGTCCCACTTGCCGCGAGGAAGACCCCTCGCGCACCTTCTGGCCGGGGTCCCCGTCGAGCGGTCCGGACGAACTCGAACCGTACGTCTTCGAGAAGGGCGACATCCACTACTGGGACGTCTGGCACCGGGGCGAACCCTTCGAGGACTACTACACGACAGAACCGCGTTTCGTCTCCGAGTTCGGCTACCAGTCGTTCCCGTCGCTCGACTCCCTCCGGACGGTGATGGACGAGTCGGAGTTCAACCCCACCTCGCCGACGATGGAACACCACCAGCGCAACCCCGGCGGGAACAGCACGATCCTCCGGCGGGCGGCGAGTTACTTCCGGTTTCCCTTCGATTTCTCGGATTTCGTCTACGTCTCCCAGCTCCTGCAGGCCGAGGCAATGGGGACCGCCATCGAGCACTGGCGCCGGCGGAAACCGGAGACGATGGGTGCGCTCTACTGGCAACTCAACGACCTCTGGCCGGTGGCGTCCTGGGCCTCGGTCGAGTACGACGGCAAGTGGAAGGCCCAGCAGTACGCCGCCCGCCGGCAGTTCGCGCCCGTCCTGCTCTCCTTCCATCCGACCTTCGAGGGTGCGGAGGGCGCCGCGAACGCCCAGGCCGGCGACGACGGCGAGTGGCCCGACGTGACGGCACAGACAGTCTGGCTCACGAGCGACGAGACCGACCCCATCTCGGGCACCGTGACCGTCGAACTCGTGACGCTGGACGGGGATGCCGGCGACGGGACGCCGGAGGAGCGCGAACCGCTCGACGAGTGGACGGTCGACGTCGACCTCGACGCCGGCGAGAGCACGGACCTGCTGACCGTCGACCGGTCGGACGTCCCCGACGATTTCGGCCCGAACGAGGTGATGCTCCGGGCGACCTACGACGGCCCCGGCGACTCGTTCCCGGCGACGGCCTTCTTCGCCGATTTCAGGGCACTCGACCTGCCCGAGACGGACCTCGACGTCGCGATCGACGGGGCGGACGTCACGGTCCGGAGCGACGGCGCCGCGCTGTTCGTCGAACTCGATCCAGGGACGCTCTCGGGTGCGTTCTCGGACGACTACTTCCACCTCACGCCCGGCGAGGAACGGACCGTGACCTTCGACTCCTACGAGGGCCGCCGCGACGCAGTCGTCGAGACCCGACTGGAGGCCGACCTCTCGGTTCGTCACCTGCGCGAGACGTACTGATCCGTTTTCTCGTCTCCCACAGGTCGAGTGCCGAAGAAACCCCCTCTACCGCCCCGATTTCAGCGGACCTGTGGGCGCGGTTCGTCGCACCCGAACCTTCATTCGCGTCGAGTGTCAACGCTGTCAACAGGGATGTCACGCCAGGTCCGACTCGAAGACCACGTGTACGAACGCATCAAGGCGAACAAGCGCGACGACGAATCGTTCAGCGACGCGGTGGAGCGACTCATCGGTGGCCGGTCACTCCGTGACCTGCGTGACGTCTTCGACGGAGAGCAGGTGAGCGAGATGCGCGAGGCCATCGAGACTGCCGACCGGGAGGACCGCGAGGAGGTCCGCGAGGTCGCGGATCGCTTCGAATGATCGTCGACACGAGCTTCGTCCTGGACGTCATCGACGGTATCGAGGCCGCCGTCACGAAGGAAAGAGAGCTCGAAGCCGAGAGCGTCCCGCTGGTGATCCCCTCGATGACGGTGCTGGAGCTATACATTGGTGTGGGCAAGGTAGCGAACACCCGTCGGGAGCGCCAGAGGGTAGTGGCCGTACTCGACTCCTACCCGGTAGTTGATACGACCCCGAGCACCGCCCGTCGTGCAGGGCGACTCCTCGGCGAACGCATGGCCGACGCCGGCGAGGGCGAGGGTTCCGGAATCGGGAAAGGTGACGCGGTCATCGCTGCGACCGCACTGGAGCGCGACGAACCTGTGCTCGCCGGTGATAGCCACTTCGGGACCATCCCCGGTGTCACCGTCGAAACGTACCGGTAGCAGACCGCGAGAGTTACGATCGACCTGCGAGCGGTCGCGGACCCCAATCTTTTCGTCGGTATTGCACGATCGAACAACGATGACAGCGCCCTCCAGCGCCCTGGTCGCCCGCGGACTGACGAAGCGATACGGGGACACGACCGCGATCGAATCGCTCGACCTCGACGTCGACCGCGGCGTCGTCTACGGCTTTCTCGGCCCCAACGGCGCCGGCAAGACGACGACGATGCACATACTCACCGGGCTGATCGAACCCACCGAGGGGGAGGCCTGGGTCGCCGACACGCCGAGTTCGAACCGCCGCGAGCTCGTCGACCGCATCGGCCACCTCCCCGAGGAACCCCCGCTGTACGACGAACTCACGGGTCGCGAACAGCTCCAGTTCGCCGCCGACCTGCGGGACCGACCCTGGGACGAGGTCTCGGAGCGCGCTCTGGGGTACTGCGACGCGCTCGACCTCACCGGGGACCTCGACCGGCGGATCGACGGCTACTCGACGGGAATGTGCCAGAAGACGGCGTTCGTCCAGGCCACCCAGCACGACCCGGACGTGGTCTTTCTCGACGAGCCGACGTCGGGGCTGGACCCACGGGCCGCCAAGACGCTCCGTGAACTCATCGTCGACCTCGCCGCCGACGATACTACCGTGTTCCTGTCGACGCACATCCTCCCGGTCGTCGAGGAGATCGCCGACGAGGTGGGTGTCCTCCACGACGCCCGACTCGTCGCCGAGGGGTCGCCCGAGGAACTGGTCGGCGACGCCACTTCGGACGGTAGACTCGGCTCGAACGCGGGGGGTGGGGCCGAGACGGGAGAGGAGGCGGACCTCGAAGACGCGTTCCTGGCGCTGACGAGCGAACCCGAGGCCGCCTGGCAGTCATGAGCGGGGCGACGGAGACCACCGCGACCGAGACCACTGCGACGGAGACCACCGTGTTCGACCGACTGCGCGCGGACACCCGCGACGCCGGCGCGCTCTGCCGGACGGAACTGCGGGCACGCGCCCGGAACATCCGGGGCGAACCCCGGCAACTGCTGGCCAACGCGTTCATGCTGCTCCTGTTCGGCGTCGGCTTGCCCCTGCTGGCGCTCGGACCGGCGCTCTCCTACGGCGAACGTCTCGCGAGCGGCCCGGTTCCGGCGGGACAGAGCGGCGCGGTCGTCGCGACTGTCGCCGTCGTCGGCGTCTACCTCGGCGGCGCCGGCGGGTTCAACCAGAACCGGATCGGCAGCGTCGGCCCGCTCGTCCGGACGTCGATCCCGCCCCGCGCCGTCGCGCTCGGTCGACTCGTGAGCGAGACCGCACAGGCCTCGGTCCTCGTAGTCCCGCCGTGGGTCGTCCTGCTCTGTGTCGTCGCGGTCGGGGCCGTGAACCCACTCCCGGCGGTGTTGCTCACGCTGGCGACCCTGCCGATGCTCGTCACCTCGCTGCTCGTGGGGCGGGTCCTGGGCGACGCGGTACGGTTCGTGAGCCGAACCATCGGGTTCTCGCTGTGGGCGAAAGCGCTCGCTTTCTTCGTCGTGACGACGGTTTTCTACGTCGGGAGCCAGGCCCTGATCGAGTCGCGGATCGGCGACTCGGAGGGGCTGGGGTCGTTTTCTATCCCGCCGCTGTTGCCCGGGGAACCGCTCCAGGCGTACGCCGCGGCCGTGCTCGACCCGCTCGGCGCCGCCGGTCGCCCGCTCGGACTGCTCACCGCCCTCGTCGTCCTGGTGTCGGCCCCGGTCGCACTCGCGGTCGCACTCCGCGCCGAGGTCGGACTGCTGACGTTCGAATCGAGCGGGTCGAGCGACGAGCGCGACGTCGCGTCCGGCACTCGAAACGTTCCCCGTCCGTTTACGGCCACGCCGTCGGCCCGGGTCGCCTGGCGATACCTGCTCCGGACCCGGCGGGACCCCCGGATGCTCGCGCACCTCTCGCCGATGCTGTTCGGCGCGATGGCGATGGCCGCGTCGTTCGTCACCGAACCCCGGTCGCTCCTCCTGCTGGGTCCCGGTGCGCTCGTCGTCGGCGGGACGACACTCGCCGGCGCGGCCTTCTGTCTGAACCCGCTGGGCGACGACAGCGACCAGTTGCCCCTGCTCCTGACGAGCACCAGCTCGGTCGGCGTCCTGTTGCGTGGCCGCGCGGTGGCCGGGCTGGTCCCCGGACTCGTCCTCGCGGTCGGGGTCGCCACGCCGCTCGCGGTCTACCAGCACGGCGTCCTCGCGGCGGTCGGCCAGACACTGCTCGCGGTCGCACTGGCGGTGTCGAGTGCCGGCACAGCGCTGGGAATCGGTGCGCTCGTCCCGAAGTTCGAGCGGCGCGAGTACATGAACGTCGAACGCTCACACCCCTCGACCGTCGCCGTGATGGCGTTTTTCTTCGGCGGGCTGGTCGTCGGTGCCGCGGGGATCCTGTTGCTGTTCGGGACGCTCGGCGGGGCGTCGCTCCCGGTCGTGGCCGTCGGCTGGGCGGTCTATCTCCTCGTCGTCGCCGCGCCGCCAGTCGTCGGCTACGTCTACGCCGTTCGGAAGTTCGACGCGCTCACGCTGGACGACGTGTGACCCGTCCAGTTCCTCCTCCCCTCTTCCCTCGTGGCCCCTGTCTGAGCAGAAGTTCGATTCGGAGTCGGGTCGCTGTATTCCGACACGCTAAGGTGACCCCCGGTCGAATCCCCGTGCATGGCTGACGAGCACGACGGGGACCACGGACACGGCGCGGACAGGCCGGAGTACGACCCCTCGAAGAAGGACCTCCCCGAGCGGGCGCCCCCGCTGCGTAGCACTGCACCGCAGAGCGACTACACGATGCGTGACGTCGGCGTCGGCTTCGCCGTCCTCGCCGTCGGACTCGTTCTCACGTTCGGGCTGTCGCTCGCGCTGGTCTGAGTCCCGTCCGCGTGGCTGGAGCACCCGGTGTGACCACCACAGCGTGTGACCACCACAACACCGTACCGCGCAGGCGGAACCGACTACCGCCTCCCAAACGTATAGGTAGCTGTGTGGGAAAGGCACCCACCGGAGTGACAGGACCACGTGTGCTGCCGCACTGAGACAGCCTATCAGAACCCCGAAACCCGACTGGAATCGCTCACACCGAGCGCGAAGTTCGTCTACACGGTGCTCGACTACGAAGGGCCGCTGACCCAGAAGGCGCTGGCCGAACAGACACGCCTCTCACAGCGTAGCGTCCGGTCGGCCCTCGCGGACCTCGACGACGCAGACCTCGTCGAAGAACGGATCTACCCCCGAGACGCGCGCCAGCGACTCTACGCAGTCGCCGACGGGGACGGCGACCGCTGAGTGGGCCGGAGAGAGCAGAACCACCGACGTCCGGGAGCCCCACACTCGGACCGTCGTTCAGTCCGCCGACGCTTCTTCGGGCAGTTCGAACTCGTTGGTGTGGACGCCGCCGTCGTAGGTGCGTTCGAGCGAGACCAGCGAGTCCGGTGACTCGACGAGGACGGCCTCGCCGCCGGCGTTTTGCTGGTTCGAGCGGATGACGTTCTCACAGACGACGTTCCCTTTCTGGACCGGTTGTTCCTGGCGCGTGTGGCCGACGACCTGTGGCGGCGACTCGCCGGGGAGGTATCGGAAGTCCAGCCAGACGATACCGGCGCCGAAGCCGCGCCCGCCCTGGCGACCCATGCTGAGCACGCGCCGGTAGTCCTCGATGAGTCGCCGTTGTGTGTCGTCGTCCTCGTCGGTGCCGATGACGGCTTCGAGTTCCGTCATCGCCTCGACGAACTTGTCGTTGAGATAGCGCGCCCGGTAGCGACTGGGCTGGCCCGCGTGTGCGTAGGTGAAGTTGTATCCCTCGTAGGCCGCCACCAGGTCGCCGTCGGCGACGGCCGCACAGAGTCGCCGGCGGTCGTCGTCGGTCCGCTGGCCGGAGAACCACTCGTCCCAGTGAACGACCGCGGGAAAGAGCACCCCCCACTCGTGGTTACCCAGCGTCAGGCGAATCCGTCCCGCTGGCGCCTCCCGGCTCAGTCGCTCGACGAGTTCGACGACGCCCGCACTGTCGGGGCCGCGGTCGACGAGGTCGCCGTTGAACACGAGGACGTAGTCGTTACCCGCCCAGTGGAGGGTCCCGTCCTCGTCGGCCTCGACGAGCGGGTCGTACTCCCCGTGGTCGCCGACCGTCCGGAGGGCGCTCCGTGCCGCCCCCAGATAGCCGTGGATGTCGCTGATGCTGACGACCAGCGGGTCGCCGTCGATCCCCCCGACGCCGTCGCGGACAGCCGTCTCTAACCTCGTCTCTGCGCCGCCCCGAAAGTCGATCATCTCTCTCCCGTCTCCTCCAGGATACTGGCCTATTGATGGGACCCCGTGAAAACCTTTCGCCAGACGGCACACGGCGTCGCTTCCTCCGGACCGCCGGTCGATCCCGATATATTCCCGGCTCGACCGACAGGTCGAACGCCCCGGCCGGGTGCTCGCGGATCACAAAACCCATATCGGCGGGCTGGTAGTATTTATCCGATGGAACGACTCCGGTCGTGGACGCGACGGCTGTACGCCCGGTTGCTGGAATCCGAACTGTCCGGCGTACCGAGTCACGTCGCCGTCATCCAGGACGGGAACCGCCGGTACGCCTCGAAGCAAGGCGCCGACCCGAGCGACGGCCACCGTGCCGGCGCGGAGACGACCGAGAACGTCCTCGAGTGGTGCGACGAACTCGGCGTCGAGGAGCTCACACTGTACGCCTTCTCGACCGAGAACTTCGACCGCCCGGAAGCGGAACGCGAGGCACTGTTCGACCTCCTCGAATCCAAGCTCACGGAGTTCGCGGACGCCGACCGCGTCCACGAGTCAGAAGTGTGCATCCGCGCCATCGGCGAGACACACAGGCTACCCCCGCGCGTCAAGGAGGCTATCGACTACGCCGAGCGCCGCACCGCCGGCTACGACCGACTCCACCTCAATATCGCACTCGCCTACGGCGGCCGTGCAGAACTCCTCTCGGCGGTCCGCGACGTCGGTCGTGAGGTCGAGTCGGGGGAACTCGCCCCTGCGGACATCGACGTCGAGACCGTCGAAGACCGCCTCTACGATGGGCCCGTTCGGGACGTCGACCTCATCATCCGGACCGGCGGCGACGAGCGGACCTCGAACTTCCTGCCCTGGCACGCCAACGGCAACGAGGCCGCCGCCTACTTCTGTACGCCCTACTGGCCCGAGTTCCGGAAGGTCGACTTCCTCCGCTCTATCCGCACCTACCAGAGCCGGGAGGAGTCCTGGCGACGCACCCGCGCCCGTCGCGCGCTCGCACTCGTCCGGGTGCTCGGCGAGACCGAAGTAACAGAGGCCCGCCGCGTCCTCTCCCGGTTCAACGACGCCCTCCCGCGGGGCGAACGCGAAGCGCTCGAGGAGACCGACGCCGAGATCGAGTCGACGGCTGACTGACGGTTACTCGACCCTCTTCTGGCCGAGATCGGTCCGCTGGGACACGTCCCGTGACACGATCGGCGACCACGTGAGGAGCACTGCGTTTCACCGGGTCCCGAACGACATCATCCCAATATATCTAAAATATATATTATTACGATAGATGATAAAATGTGTCTCGAAAGCTGGCTCGCCCGGGTGACCGGGTTCTCTCGCTCGTTCGAACGGGGGCGTGGGCCAGTCAGCGATAGTTGCGCCGGCCTACGACGGCAGTGGTACGGCTACGTGACCGTCCCGGGACACGGTCTCGACCGCTCCCCGGAGCAGCAATCGTCGGTTGTCAGACGTGGACGACGAGGTCGTAGTCGCCGGATTCGTCCGTACGGTGTCCGAAAGCTCCGGAATTCGCCGTGAGCGTCCGATCAGTACCCGGTCGCGTGGAGCAGCCGCGTCTGCCGAGCTGGCGGCTGTACTGTCCGACACTGGCACCGTGCAGGTACCCCGAGCGACCGGCACGAGTCACACGGCCGAAAATAAAAGACACCATATTGGAAATTCGGAGAATAACTATGGAATTCGATATATCCAGGCAGGCGGGACTTCACGGTCACGGGAACGACTGGCGGTTCCGGAGCGGTTCCGAGATGTGCCGACAGAACGTCGGACGGGCCGTCGGTTCGGGGTCGACGAGGTGCAGTTCAGCGGTCGGGCGCCGAGCGGGTGCGGGATTCGACGAGGCGGTCGATGTCGTCGTCGAGGTCGTCGTAGAGGTCGGCGGCGCGTGCGCGCTGGTCGGCCGTCAGTGGACGGATCGGCTCGCGGACCTGGCCGCCGTGCAGTCCCGCGAGTTCCAGTCCACGTTTGACAGCGGCCACGCTGGACGCGCCGGGGATGGTGTTGTCCCGGCCGGTCTCCTCACGGAAGCGCTGGTAGGGGAGGCAGACGTTCCGAAGCGCGCGGGCACGTTCCCAGTTCCCGGCTTCGAGCGCGTCGAAGAGTGCGAGGCCGACCTCCGGGCGGAAGTTGCTGACGCCGGCGGAAAAGCCCTCGACGCCCTCGGCCCAGAAGGAGACGGCGTACGGTTCCGCGAGGCCGTCGACCCAGACCACGTCGTCGGCGCCCGCCGCGATGCCCGCACCGAGTTTCACGGCGTCTTCGAGCGCGTACTTGACCCCGACGACCCCGTCGATCCGGGTGAGGTCTGCGAGATACTCGACCGAGGGGTCGAACCCCCGAACGTACGGAACCAGCGGGCGGTCCGTGGCGTCGTCGAGGTCCCGGTAATACTGGAGGAGACCGCGCTCGTGGAGGTACGTGTGGTCCGGGGGCATGACCATCATCGCGTCGACGGCGTGTTCCTCGTAGGCGGCCATCAGTTCGGTCGCGTCGGGAGTGCTGCCGCCCACGCCACCCATGACGCAGGCGTCGTCCGGGAGCGCCTCGACGCTCGTTTTCACGTGGGCGACCCGTTCGTCCCGCGAGAGAGAGTGGTACTCGCTGATGTTCGCAGCGGCCATGAACGTCCGGATCCCCCCGTCGTAGAGCGTCCGGGCGTTGTCTGTGAGTTTCTCGTGTTCGATATCGAGAGAATCGTCGAAGGGCGTCAGGAGGCCCACCGTGACGCCTCTGAGGCGGTCTCTGACCCGCTCAGTTGATAGAGACATATTCCGGAAACCAGCGTGGCTTACGATAAATCTATCGTCTACGATACCCGTGTGAACCACGTCGGCGACTGGAGTCCGAGCCGGGAACCGTGCCAGCCTTCGACTCCACCGGTCGGGACCCGGTCGCTGGTCTCAGACATCCGTTCGATCTCTCAGCAGGGACAGACGGGGCGGTTCCGGTATTATCGAACACATTTATTATCGTGGGGAACCGAGCGAAGACCATGGCATCGGAAATGGACGCGGCACCCGAGGTCCCGGTGAAAGCCACCCGGGTGAGTTTCGAGGTGGTCGAGGCACTGCAGGAACTCGACGGGGCGGGGGTCACGGAGCTCTCCGACCATCTCGGGATCCCTCCGAGTACGGTCCACGACCATCTCCGGACTCTGAAAGACCTCGAACTCATCGTCAAAGAGAACGGGTCCTACCACACCGGTATGCGGTTCCTGGAGTTCGGTGGCTACGCTCGGCAACGCAAGAAAGTCTTCGAAGTGGCCAAACCCGAGCTACAGAAACTCTCGGAACAGACGGGGGAGCACGCCAATCTCATGATCGAGGAACACGGCCTCGGCGTCTTCCTCTACAAGACCGAGGGAGACAACGCGGTCAAACTGGACACGTACAACGGGTACCGAGTCCACCTCCAGACGACCGCACTCGGAAAGGCGATCATGGCCCACATGCCTCGCGAGGAGGTCGTCGACATCCTCGACCGGCACGGAATGCCGGCGATCACGGACCGGACGATCACCGACAGGGACCGACTCTTCGAGGAGTTCGAGGAGATCCGCGAACGCGGGTACGCGAAAGACGTCGAGGAACGGGTGGAGGGAATGCGCTGTGTCGCCGCGCCGATCCTCGCCGACAACGAGGTCCTCGGGGCGATCAGCGTCTCCGGCCCGAAAAACCGGGTGGAGGGTGAACGGTTCGAGGAGGAGATCCCCAGTACGGTTCTCTCGACTTCGAACGTCATCGAAGTCAACATGACCTACGCCTGACCGGGTTTCTCGACGTTGCTGTGGCGAGTCGCGTGATGGCCCGGGCCGGGAGTACTCCGCGACCAGACCGTCCAGACGTCGGTCCGTGCGTCTACGACGGTGGGATACCCGGCCACTGGGACCTTCCCGGCCGGCACGCCGACCTCCGAGTCGGCCACCTTTTTTCGGCAATGCCGGAAGCAAGATACCCCGTCCAACGAGTTCGTTCGCACCGGTTAACATAACGATGCTATAACTGTAATTTGACTCCCAGTACAGCCGCTCGATCCGCCGAACTATCGTCGAGTGGAATTACAGTTCTATTATCGTAATTCCGTCCCGTTTCCACCTTTCGGGGTCCGGCGACGGACGGTCGGTCGACGGAGAGCGGAACGGTTCGAACGGATCGTCGAGCGACCGGCGATCCGGGATTCGTTCGGTAATGCCGGAACGGGTGTGTCACGAAGTACCACGGGAGTGAGGAGAGAAACCGCATCGTTCGGCACTCTCCGTGTCCGAATTCGGAGTGGGCGGTCAGGTATCGGGCGAATAGAGTCCGGCAATACCGAAATCACGTTCCAGTGTCAGTCGACAGTCACGTGTTGCTGCGTCGTCGCGTAGCTACCGGCCGTGGCGATAGTTCACACCGAATCCGGTCGCGGAGGCCTCTCGGTCACCGAAGACCAGCACGGAGTCGCTTCAGCTCTCGGCGAAGGTGAAGACGGGTTTGACGACTTCGGAGGCGAGGAAGGCTTCGAAGGCGGCGGTGGGGTCGCTGGTGGAGAAGGAGTCGTCGACGACGGCGT
>JGI12450J13901_1000374_pt1 | contig 11186 bp, 9 predicted proteins | sample A23M3SouthBayCA_FD_13901 | JGI IMG/M metagenome (IMG submission 13901)
CGATACTCGCGGAACCCGAACGACAGTTCACTCTTCGTCTGCGACAACCGATCGGAGGACTACGATATCGCCGAAAACGTCGTCCTAAAGCGACTGCTCTCGGTGATTCATGAAACATTGCGCGAAGCCGAGGAGTACCTCCGAGGTGAATACGAGTGGGTCAGGGAGACGTGGAGGGGAAACGAGGATCTCATCGACGAGCTGAATCGGATCGTCGAGCGGAATGTCCACGTCCGGCGGATCAGGGAACCAGACGTCTACGAGCCAACCGAACGGATGCTCACTACCGCAGAGAACTCTCGACAGGAGGTTTATCGTGAAGCTGCCTCGCTACTGCGGACCCGGGACACTCTGTTCGACGGCGAGGAAGAAGCCCTTCGGAACCTGCTCGACGAGACGGCCATCACTCCCGACGACGATCACGCGCTTTTCGAGCTCTTCGTACTCTTCCGGTTCGTCTCCACTTTAGAGGATCTCGAAGAGGGCGATTTCCAGTTCAAGACTATCGCGACGGATAGACAAGAAATCGCGCGGCTCGAGGGAGAGAAAGAGATCGTCTTGTACCATGACAACTCCGCCCGAGACCGGGACTTGTCCTTCGTTTCTGACGTCCCTGAGGCGGCGGAGAGAGCACTTTCTCGGACGGAGAAGGTTCAGACCGTCGCCCGGAGCGTCGCGAACGAGTACTTCTCGGAGCGGACGTTCGAGAATCACACGGGCCGGCCGGACGTTATCGTGATGGAAGTAATCGATGAGGAAAACGGGGAGCACGAGTATCTTATTGTCGAGGTGAAGAACAGCACCAATAGCGACACCATTCGGCGAGGTATCAAAGAGACTGTCGAGTACCTGGCCTTCCTCCGTGTGAACGACGAGTTCGTGTTCGGCGAGGGCGACGCTGAGGACTACTTCGGGAGCGGGTGGAATGGTCTATTGGTGGTACAAGACTTGGAGGAAAATACTGCATCCGCAGGCGAGCAAAAGTCGAATGAAATTACCGTTCTCCAGGCAGCAGAGCTTGATTCGGAGTTATCAACGGTATTGGAACATGTCATCTAGAGATTTGATGAATTAGGGCACTATCAAGCGGTTGGGGGAAGATTGTCTGTCGAGTTTTATGCTTTTAAGCAAACGGCAGAAAGGAGCACTACTAGGGATCAAACATTCTCTATGTCGAAGCTGGGCGTTGATGAATCATTCATCGGCTAGATATAATACCGGTTCTAGTTTACTGCATTTACACTTTCACACCATACACTTAATGGTCTTAAATACAAATGGTTCGACACTATGGGTGGAGGAAGCGGCGGATATGATCGTCCTTCTGATGACGACGGAGGGAATTCTGGTACTTCTGATGAAGATGGATCTAATAGCGTCCCTCCTCCAGAATCAGAACCGGAAGAGGAGGAGGCGACAGAGGATCAGTCTGACGAATCAAGTGGAACAAGTGAAAGAGCGACTCCACAGAGTCCACCACCAACTGGTGGCGGGGGAGGTGGCGGTGCACCGGTAGCCGGTCCCGGCGAAGGGTCTGATGGGGTGCCTGGAGACAGCGATTCTGAGTCTGGGCAGGAAGAGTCCTCACAAAATGAAAACGGTGGGGACGGAGAATCGGGGGGACCAGGAGACGACGACGGGCACGATGACGAGGAGTCAGATAGACAGAGCCCAAAAGATACGAGCCCCGAGGAAGAGCCCAATGGTTCCGACGCTAATGAAGATGAGGAGGATAGGCGTCAGAAAGAGCGAGAAGGAGAGCAAGAAGATAATCAAGAGCGAGAGAGAGACGAAGAGGATGACGAGGACGATGAAAGGGAGGATGACGAGGACGATGAAAGGGAGGATGACGAGGACGATGAAAGGGAGGATGACGAGGACGATGAAAGGGAGGATGACGAGGACGATGAGTGTCTGATTTCCGAATCCGCAATTCTCCACTCACCGAACCCTGAACCATTAGAAGATGTGGATGAAGGGGACATCTGTTCAGTACGCCTTCGGGACGAGGCGATATGCATTGTAGACCCACAAAGTAGGACTATCGGCTCAATCGCCGAACCGTGGGTTGGTACATTGAAGGAATGTATTAAGCAGGGGCGACAATATCGTGCTCGGATACTCGATATTGACGGTGGGAAATGCGAAGTCCGAGTGACCAATAAGTGTCTTCTCAACCAGAACATCAATCTAACCGGCATAAATCCTGCAGTACGGGACCAACTTCATCCGGAGCTTCCCCTCTCAGTCGAAACTACGACCGAAGAGGTGATTGTTGTCATGGATAACGGGTCTAGAGTTGGTGACGTTCCTGACCCATGGGCTCGACTTCTCGATGAGTGTATTGACGAGGGACTGACATACCAGGTAGGTGTTCGTGACGTTACACCGGAGTATTGCCAAGTCAATATTCAGACTGCGACAAGTGACGAATGATTATCGCAGGTGGCACTTATCGTGAGTTGTGTCAATTTCCTCCTGATACGGCGTTTTTCGGATCGGGTGTCCGAGCAGCCGCAGCTACTGAGACCATCGTCCCTTCTCGCAGTCAGCTCCACACTTGCATCGGCCCTGCCGACAGAGAAGTGCTCGAAACTTACGCGTCCACGTTTGACTTCGATGTCCATACTACCGAGATCTCGGAGACGGTGAGCTTCGACTATTTGCATAACCATTCGAATCCTGTGCTCTCTCCGTCAGATGCATCCAACTATAATCGAAAACTTTCAGGAATTAGTGGAGATGCAGTCCTGCGCTTCGGGCTCGTTGAAGGAACAGCAATTGTTTCAGGTGAGCGCGTTGTCTATGATCCTCAATCAGCAACCCCCGTGCCGTTCGATGAGAATGGCTCTACTGCCGATGAGCTCGCCCTCGTTCTGAATCGTGACGAGGCCGCGAAACTAAGTGGAGAAACAGATTTGGAATCGATTTTGACCGGACTTGTGGAAGGACCTATTGATGCAGACGTGGTCGTCCTCAAGCGGGGAGCGAAAGGAGCGATTGTCAGAACACGCAGTATGACGACTCAGATCCCAGTTTTTCAGATGGAATCTGTTTGGGGGATTGGAAGTGGTGATGTGTTCAGTGCCGTCTTTGCTGGAGAGTGGGCAGAAAATGGCGAAGCTGCTGCTAACGCTGCACTGACCGCCTCCAAAGCGACAGCCTACTACTGTAGATACCGTAATCTGCCGATTTCTAGAGAAAACGTCGAAACAGTTCCCAACAGCGCTTCATCTACATTCATCTCACCGGACGAGACCCCTCCGACGATCTATCTGGCGGGCCCCTTCTTTGACATTGGCGAACGGTACCTTGTTGAGGAAGTCAAGCACCTTCTCGAGAACGAGGGGGCTGACGTGATTTCCCCCGTTCACGATATTGGTCGAGCTGCTGACTACGACACCGCTGAGGAGGTAGCAAAGCAAGACTTAGACGCAATTGAGCGGACAGATCTCGTGTTCGCGTTACTGGACCATTTGGACTCCGGAACGCATTTTGAACTAGGATATGCTCGGAAGGAGGGGACACCTGTTATCGGATACGCGAATGATTTCGAGTCAAGCAGTGAAACCATGATTCGAGGCTCTGGGTGTGAGGTCTATGAGGATTTGTCATCAGCGATCTTTAACGCGATCTGGAGGGCATATGCCTGAGTCAGTCCTATTGTTATCTGGTGGACTCGACTCTGCGACACTCGCGTATACCAACAGACCAGATCTTACAGTGACTGTTGATTACGGGCAATGCTGTGCGGACGCAGAGATTCAAGCTTCAGCGCAAATCGCCAATCAGCTGGATCTTGAGCATGAAGTCATCGAAGTGGATTGCAAGAATCTGGGAGCTGGTACAATGGCTGGCCAGCAAGAGACTCACCTCGGCGACGCTCCTGAGTGGTGGCCATACCGGAATCAACTCGTGATCACACTGGTAGCAATGGATGTCGTTCGTCGAGGTGCAGATCGATTGCTAGTCGGTGCGGTAACCGACGATCAGGATCATGCTGATGGGCAGGCGAAGTTCTTCGAGCTGATGGATTCTCTCCTCTCTTTCCAAGAAGGAAATCTCAGGGTCAAAGCTCCGGCAATCGATAGAACAACAGAAGAGTTCGTACGTGAAGCAAACCCCCCTGAGTCACTGCTCGGGTGGACTCATTCTTGTACAGCGTCGAACGCCGCGTGCGGCAAATGCCGTAGCTGCAAGAAACGGCAACGTGTCCTCTCACGCGTCAACTAGCAGCTGCTAAGTAAGTCAGCCAACGAAAAATACAGCCAGAATGAGAGGATGTAAGGTCAAGCACTACTCTGCTAAAAAAAGTGGGAGCAAGGACAGCGACCGCTCGATTGCCTATCTGAAGGTCAGCATCCTCTACCAGAAGTCACTCCGGGGCGAGGCGATGGAATACCACTGTTCGGGAATCGAGCAGCTCATCACTTAGCTCAAGGAGGTGCTGTTTGGCGTCCTCACCTAAACGGGCCTTCCACTTCGACCTGGTACAGATACCCATGGTCGAGGATGAAAAGTTCGAATTCAAATACCTATTCGTGATCCGATTGTCGCCAAGTTAGATTTCACCCGCAAAACGCCGTCAGAAGTTGGTTGCCATCAAGCACATAGTAGACAGGCTCGTACCAACGGCGTGGGACATGCCCGAAGTTTTGGGAACTGGTTGGAGAGAAGTTAGTCCGTAGGATATGGAAGAAGCGGGGCGGCATCCGGGAAGCGTCCGTCGAGCACTTGACCGCATCCCCGAGCTGGCTGAGCGAGAGTATGGAGCGTCTCACTCCGTTCTTAGTACATTGCCGATTTCGTCCACGATTAAGTGAGTAAAGACAAAGAGGCGACAAGGTGAGCTGCTGAAGTTGGCGAAAAAGCGATAGAGGCCGCAGAGCGAGGCGTTGACGAGTCGACCAGCGCGTTCATCGCATGGGCAACGAAGCACAATATAGACATTCAGGGGCCCAAGGCGGTCCGCTCAAACTCGTAAAGCTATTCCTCAACGATATTCCTGAGGTCAGCAACAGAAGATATCCCAATCGCTGTTGACAGGTCAACCTCCTCATCCAGTTGTGCTTGGCGGACTGCCGGGATGGTTCTGCACATCTCCACAATCTTGTCCGTTGACAGTCCTGTAGTGGAATCCACCACAGCCATTAGGACGCCTTCTGCTTCACCACCAATCTCCTCGATAGAGATACTCCTCGTGTCATAGACAGGCACCCGATGTTCTCCACGGTAGACTGAACGATGTGGGAGGTTCAGCATTCTCAGCTCCTGAGATATTTCTTCAGAAAAGACGTTGTACGCATCCCGTCGATAAGTTGCATCAGTTAACCGCTTTTGTGATCTGGCTAGAGCCTCAATCTCTCCAAGGAACATCAATGCTTGAGCACGTTCTTCTAAGATCCTATCATGATTAGTGAGGAAGTACCTCAGAGCGGTTCTAACCGTCGTAATTTCCCCTGGAGTTTGTTGGCGGTGTTTTCTCTTTCTACCTGCACCGCTCTTCATACGGTATGGGGAATCGCCGCGGGCTGGGGATCTGCTCGAACGTGAAGACATTTTCTTACTAGTGGGTGAATTGTGGTTCTGTTATCAGTTTATTAGACACACGCTACTATTTCGAGAGCACCTTCGGAGGAAGGGGTAATCAAAGTTTGGCACGCATTATCAAAGATTAACCCCCTCGTCGACGATCCCAGTAGTCATCATGCGATTTCCTCGGATTTTCACTATCCAGTTCTATAACAGCACCGAAATCCTCCAAAGTTTCAGAGTCAACTGATAAAGACAAACGTTGTGGCGTTCCCCCTTCTAGACTTTCCCAAGCGTCTATCACTAGATACTCTACATAGTACCTCTTGTATGATCCAGTAGAGATTATGAAGGCAAAGGAGGAGATGGCCAACAAAATAGATAATGCTAACAAGCTATTTTCGAACGCTGTTGTAGCATAGATCTCGGTCATTGACTCTACTCCAGCCAAGAATTGAACAACCTGACCGATCTCCAGTGCCACAGTAAGAAAAACAAGCAAAGCCTGATGTATCCAGTCCCAAGTATACAAGGAAAATTGGTGTGTGAAGTTGCTTATGGGATTTTGTGATATTAAAATAACAATACCGCCCAATATCCAAGGGATAAATACTCCCGTTGATTTGTTTGTAATCCATTCGATGGCCCGCTGAATTCCCGAGCTGGCAAGAAGCCATAGAAACAGAAAAATGGCAGCAGAAACAGTCAGTTGCAGAGAGAGTATTGGCATTCCATTGAAGGTGTCACGAAGACCGGGCTGGATTTCATCAGCATAAGCAGAACAATAGATGGAAAAGTAGAGAATAGATAGGAGACCTGTCGATAGCCACATTCCTCGTGTGAATGAATATCGGCCCTGAAACCGACGAGAGCGATTTACAGAGCTCGCATCAAGATGGCTCACTAAAAGTGGATAAAGTGTTCCTGCTTTGAAGAACGCATCAGCGGGAAGATCATAATAGTCAGTGACAGCGTCACGAAAATGTCTAAATCGTATATCACCAGGGCCTTCGCCTCGCGTGTAAGTCGCTCTTTCACTTACGAAGCGGGTAAAGAGTGTTCGGTGTGGCACAAATGCATCACCAAACATGCGAAATGCTTCTATGAGGCCCGTTCTCGACCTACTGCTAACCCCTATAGGGCGAAGTTGTTCTAATTCTGTATCGTCGGTGAATGGAAACTGATACAGAATGAGGGAAATAAACCACCTCCCGATTTGGGCAAAAACGGATTTGTCGTTTTCCCCTCCTTCTTCGTCCTCCGTTACTTCTCCTTCTTCGTCCTCCGTTACTTCTCCTTCTTCGTCCTCCGTTACTTCTCCTTCTTCGTCCTCCGTTACTTCTCCTTCTTCGTCCTCCGTTGACTGCTCCGTCACCTCTCCTTCGTCTTCTGAGGAAGAAGCAGGAGAATCAGAACGAGCCACGCCCCGATCCACCTCGGTTTCTTCAGTGGATCCGCTCTCTTGGTGAGAGGGACTTAATCCTTTCCAGACAAATGCAAGTATTTGGTAAAATATGCGATAAATGGCTGTTGCTCTTTTAGTCAACCAAGCAAGCGTTCTTTCTGCGAGGATCGCTAACGTATGGACACCCTCTCCGAATACAACCCCTGCAATGGCGCTGGCAACAAAGATGGCAGCTAAACTCTTGATATTAATTGGTGTTTGAGCATTAGCAAATACCGAAGTTGGCAGAGTAAACAATATCCCGAATAAAAGAACAATACCAGGGATAGCTTTTCCTAGTATATCATAAGAATCCAAAAACCCGATAGTTCTACCAGCCATAAAGAAAGCGGTTGGAGGTAAGCCACTTATGAGTATCTATTCTTGGGAAAAAGTTGGTCAATAAGTGGCTGCTTCATATCTGATGGGGGATTCTGTCCCTGTTCTTGAAGAACTACGCCACATTCGCGTCGGTTCATTTTCAGCCGGGTGATATCCAAGAGAATTTTCATAGTTTGCGTCAGAATTGTCATTTAGAATGGTATTTTAGTGGTAGATAACCGAGTTAGCCAACTAGATCAAAAAGCTGAGAATAAATTTGCAGCCCCACCTCGGATTGTGGACGGATAGATCTTTAACGACCGACCCCAACAGCCCACTAACAGAATGGCAGAGCCGATCCTCAAGTGGGCGGGCGGAAAACGGCAACTCCTCTCCGAGATCACCGCCAGATTTCCGGTCAAATACCAAAGCTACCACGAACCCTTCATCGGCGGTGGCGCGGTCTTCTTCGCCCTCGAACCTACGCGCGGTTCAATCAACGATATCAATGCCAGACTCGTCAACTTCTATGAGGTCGTCCGGGAGTGGCCCGAGGACTTAATCGCCGAGAACAAGACCCACGAACACTCGGATGAGTACTACTACGACGCTCGGGACGAATTCAACGAACTACGCAACGTATCAGACAAGACCCCCGACGAGGCAGTCCGCGAAGCGAGCCTCCTCCTCTACCTCAACCGGACCGGATTCAATGGGCTGTACCGCGAGAACCAGAGTGGTGAGTTCAACGTTCCCGTAGGCAACTACGCCAATCCCGATTGGGTTCGCACCGATGCAATCAGGGCAGCCCATGAGGTCCTCCAGAACACGACAATTCACAACGAGGACTTCGGATACGTCCTCGACGAGGTCGAAGCAGGCGACCTGGTCTACTTCGACCCGCCCTACCAGCCCGTCTCGGAAACCGCGAACTTCAACGACTATCACGCGGAGGGATTCGACAAGGACGACCAGAAGCGCCTCAGGGACGTGGCTGTCGAGCTGCGAGACGCCGGCGCGTACGTCGTCCTCTCGAACTCGCCTCCAGTCGCAGAACTCTACCAGGACTACGACGAGTTCACGGTCGACACGGTCGGTGCAACGCGAGCGATAAACAGCGATGCCGAGAACCGGGACGAAGTCGCGGAGGTCCTGATCACCAACGTTCCCCAGGACGAACAGCACCGAAAGACGCTCGACGACTTCAGGGTTTAGAAATCGTCCAGATTGCCGCGCACGAGTCTGTACTCTTCAGTTGACCCGCTCCCACTCGTTTTCACTTCGGGGAGCGCTGCGAGCCACTGACCGACCGTCTGGGCCCGCCGTGGGACCGTCGACCCGCTGAGTTCGGTCTCGGCTTCAATAATGCCCGATATCTCTTGTCGCTCCAGAACGTCCGCTTGCTCCAGTTGCTCGTAGATCCGGGAGACGATCTCGACGTCACGGATCGCTTCGTGAAGCCGGTCCCGCGCTCGCTGGTCATCGCCGCGGTCGAGTAACTCGGCGTACTCCTCGCCGGCACGCGTGAGACCCCAGCGCCGAACCGGCCGTCCATCGACCTCGACCCGCTGTTCCTTGTGGAGGAAGCCGAGGAGCCACCCGGCTATGCCGTAGTAATCGGCCTGTCGGGGGTCCCAGTCATTACCGGTTTCTCTCTCAAGATATCCCGTGATCTTTGGCTTCATATCCAGTCCGTCGTCAACCGCCTGGAGGACGAGTCGAACGACATCGAAGTTGTCGGCCTGTGGAACCTCCAGCGACGGAATGACGTCTGTATCTTCGGGTTGTTGGAATGCGTCCCAGAACTCTGAGTCCATTTCGAACTGACCGCCCTCGACTTCGAGGATTCCGATCTCACTGCCCATCATGATGTCGAGGAGCCGGTCACCGTCGATCAGTCTAATCGAGTCCTTCTTTGCGCTCGCCTTCGCGCCATCAGTAAACGAAGATGTCGTGATGACGGTTCCGATGTGGTAGTTCTGGTCCGTGAGTGCTCCCTTAAACGAGCGAAGCGTATTGACGCCCACCGTATTGCCCGGTTGGTACTGCTTCGCCTGGACGCCGAGACTCGCGTGGAACAGATCACGGTCGACGATTGCATGAACGTCGATTCCACCGTCGCCTCTAAACGGCGTTAATTCCAGATCCCTCGTCTGTTCCGCCCGCTCGATGAGCATCTTGCAGAGCTGCTCGAACTGCTCGTTGTCGAGTGACAATATTTGATCGAGGAGCCGATCCCTGGCTGCCGCAGGCTGCATTGATACAGTGGTACTCGTGACGTGTGATAAGAATTTGCAGTCCAGAATCGTGCTCAATCCACAGTAACATCGCCTTGTCTTTAACCCCCCGTCGGCGGTGGGTTTCTGGAGACGAGCTAAATATAGGGCGTATATCTTGGCGGGAGCCAGATTAGAAGTTGATTTAATACACTTGAACCTAACCCCTCAGGTATGATCCGTGAGAGGTTCTTTGAATTTCTATCTGAACTCCCAGAGCAGGACCACGAAACGAGCAGTGAGTTTATGTATCAGAATATTTCCGAGTTACTCGACATTCTTCAGTATGATTCGGATGTCATCTTCTATGAGCTGGGTGGTCAGTACAAAGTGGATCCCGCTCATTTGGATGAAGATAGAGTCTCACGGGAAGGAGAGGTATACCGATTCATTCAGGCGGATGTAGGAGTAGCAAGAAGTACTTCTTCTAGGCCGTACATGGTAATTGAGACAAAATACTCGGAAGAGCTCCCATTTGATAGTGACATAGAAGCATACAACCATGTCCTCTCTGAAGAATTGAAATTACATACTGATGCTTTTGATCCGTTCTTTTTTGTATACTTGACTAACTTCTCACTGATTATTTATGGTGATGATGGGTACTCGAACTACGATCTTCGAGAAGTTTCCATAGGTGACGCAACAGAAATCTTGGAATTGTTACGAGCACCAGAGGAGCTTCCACGAGAAATCGCTCCGTCAATCAAAAGTGCTGAAACTAGCTCTATTCAAACGGAACATTTCGAGCTTGACACTGTAGAGTATACACGAGCTCTCCGAGAGGTAGATGAGGTAGACTCGACTACTGAGAAGGGCGATTCGTTTGAGCGGTTGGCAGTGCTGCTTTTTTCAGGCATAACATTCCTTCAGAAACGAGATCGAAAGCTCAGAACTCATACAGGTGAAATTGACGTCATCATCGAGTATTTAGGGTCAGACCATCTGACGATATTTGACAACTATTCTCGATTTATTTTAGCTGAATGTAAGAACTGGAGTGGGTCAGTCGGATCTGAACAGATTCGGGTATTTAAAGACAGATTGAATGAACATGGGTTAGATTTCGGGGTGTTCTTCGCTCGTAATGGAATCTCAGGGGATACCGGTGCTGATGCATCAAAACGAGTACGAGATATCTTTCGGGACAAGGGAACTGCGATCATTGTGATTAGCGACTACGAACTCAAACAAATACAGAGAGGGTTAAGCTTCTATGAAATCCTTGATCAGAAGCTGTACGAACTGCGATTTTCGGAGTGACGCCCACTGTTGTTAGACGGTAATGGAACTATTGAAGCCACTGAGTTTACTCCCTGCGCTTGGACTCTCGCTTGGGTTGTGATTTCCGCTGAGCTGTGGTTTGGTCCGCTTCTGAGGGCACTCTTTGTATTCAGCGGCATGTTGCATCAACTAACGACGATTTTAACAAAGCCGGTAACGTGTATGTCGCAGATAGAGGCTATAGCGGCTATACTGGTTCCGTTTTCTCGACTGCCTCCTTGAGCATACCGATAAAAGACAGGTCATACCCTTCATCAACGTGATTTACGTTCCAGATCCCAGAGTCGCGGATTTTCTCGCTTCGACTGTGTTTGCCGAGCCACTGGCTT
>JGI12450J13901_1000387_pt1 | contig 10761 bp, 10 predicted proteins | sample A23M3SouthBayCA_FD_13901 | JGI IMG/M metagenome (IMG submission 13901)
GGCCGTAGTCGCCTGAGCGGGCCACTATCCGAGTGAGCGAAGCGAACGAGGATATCCCGCTCAGCGACCGCGAGCGCGCCGAGGGCTTCCATCCCACGACCACGAGGGTGGTCACGACGATCTCGAGGACGGTCACAGAAGCTGTGCCAACTCGAATGATACACTCTCCGGAAGATATAAAAGAAATTATAGATCGAGAGAGTAGTAACTGAGACAGGGGTGTCAGCGGGAACGAGGATCACGCCGAAGATGTGAGGGGCCTCGACGGCTACTCACTCCGCGGTGTGGGGGAGACGGGCGGCGAGGAAGCGCCAGCAGGCGAGCGGTCCCGGAGCGCCGTCGGCCAGCCAGAGGAGACCGACAGCGACCAGGAGACCGATCTGGACGAGCAACAGCGGGCTCGGGTCGAGCGTGAGGATGTCGTAGAGGTACCGGAGGACGTAGTAGAGCGTCCGTTCGACGAGCCCGACGTCGGTCTCCGGGCCGGGGAACGAGGCGACGGGCCAGAGCAGGCGGCCGACCGGGACCGGCTCGCCTCGCAGGACGGGATAGACGAGGTCGCCGGCGAGGTGCGAGAGGTGACCGACACCGTAGGCAGCGACCGTTCGTCCGTCGAGCGTCGAGCGGGCGGCGACCACTCCCGCGACACACAGCGCCGGGACGACGACGAGCACCGAGTGGGCGGCGCCGTAGCCGACGGTGAAGACGTCGAACGCCCACGAGAGCGGTTTGTCGACGAGGTCGGGGATCTGCGTCGCGAGGGCGAGCACGATGACGCGCTTCCCGTCGGGGGCGCGGCGGTCGACCACGTGGACGGTCACCGAGTAGAGCAGGTAACCAAAGGCGAGGTGCTCCCAGGGGAACATCAGCCGGTGGCCTCCCGCGGATCTGCGCCGTCGCCGGCCTCCGAGTCGTCCGTCTGGTCGCTGGTCACCAGTGGGGCCTCCGGGGCTGTCCGAGTGGCGCCATCACCATCATCACTATCACCGCTGCCATCGATATCGCCGTCGGCATCACCGCTGCCATCGATATCGCCATCTGTCACCCCTCCAGTTCCCGGTCGCGTTCGATCGTGGGCGTCCGCCAGCCCGTGTCCGTAGCGGTGGTCTCGACCCACGGGACGGTCTTGACGGCGGGGGCGACGAGGCCGTCGAAGTGGCCGTGGACGCCCCACTCGCCGATGGCTTCGCCGTGGTCGGCCGTGATCGCGACGGTCTTCGCGTCCAGGTTCTCCAGGAGCACGGTCACGTGGTCGAGGACGAGTCGAAGGTTGTCGAGGTAGAGCTCCCAGACGTGCTCGGGGCTCGCGTCGCCGTTCCTGAGAGCAGTGAGGGGAGCCGCCTCGACGGGCGTGAGTTCGCGGTCCTCGCGTGCCGCCCGGCCCACGTAGGGTGCGTTGGGCTGGGCGTAGTGTGCGACGAACCGGTCGGCGTCTGACGAGCGCCCCACGTCGATCGCACACTCGGTCACGTAGCTCGGGCGGACACTCCGGAGGCGGTCGTCGCAGCCGCGAGGGCGGGCCCGGTCGAGCACCGCGAAGTCCGCGGCGTCGACGACCTTTCGACGCGGCCAGCCGAACGGGACCGGGACCCCGGGGCCGGGGACGTTGTCCTCGAAGACCGGCTCGGCGTACCTGCTGGCGGTGACGTAGGCTGTCTCGGTGACAGCCGCGCGACGCGCGGTGGTGAACGTCTTGGTCAACCACTCGCGGCCGCTCGACCCGACGGAGACGACCGACTCGATGTCCGCCGGGTCGAGGAACTCGTACTCGTCGGCGACCGCTTCGAGCGCGTCGACGCGACAGGCGTCGAGGACGACCAGCGCGTCCCAGTCGCGCTCGTAGACGTTCGAACCGGGGTCGACGCGAGAGCTGACGGCGTACCACGCACCCAGGTAGGTCGAGTAGAGGCCCCGGAGCGTCGTCCCTTTCGGGTCCGCCGCGAGGCGCTCGCGGAGTTCGGTCACGCGACCCCGGAAACTGACCGGCATATCGAGCCCTTGGCCCCCCGGCGAGTTCACTATGTGTCGGATAAGCGCTCACACATCGCTTAGCGGAGTCATAAGCGCACCGGACGTGGCCCGGGAGACCGGCACCCGGGGGTGTCGACGTGCCGTCCGAACACCGCGACGGGGCGCCCGAGCACTGCTGTAACCGCCGCGACCGGACTGACCGTCGACCAGAACGCCGACTGGGACGCTACGCACCGGATAAGAAAGGGAGTGTAGAACCTGGGACGATGTGTATGAAACGAAAGACCAGCTGTAGACCCCCGGGTGTTGGTGTGTGAGTCGACAGACCAGACGCGCCCTCCTCGGAACGCTCGGTGCGGCGGCCTTCACCGGCTGTCTCTCGTCGCTCGACGGGAGCGACACCGACTCCGGGCCCGGAGACGAGGGCACGCCCGACGACACCCCCACCACTGGCACACCGACGAGCACGCCGACGCCCACACCCACGAACACGTCGACGGGTTCGACCCCGGACGACTCGACGCCGACGTCGACGCCGACCGGAACCCCGAGTGACACCGCCGGGCTCCCCGGCGAGCAACTCGACGGGTTCGAGAGCTTCGACCGGTGGTTCGTCCTGAGCAACCAGGGCAAGCTGAGCGCGGAGACGAAAGACCCCTACGCCGGCAGCCAGTCGGCACACGTAAAGTCCCAGGAGGGCGACTCCTTCGGCGGTATCTTCCAGGCGTTCTCCGGACCGAAGGATTTCAGCGGGAAGAACCTCTCGCTGGCAGTCAAACTTCAGGAGCCGGAGATCGCGAAGATATCGGTCGCACTGCTCGCGCCCGACCGCGGGAACATGGTCCGGATGATGCGGACGATGCCCGGCCCGACGGACCGCTGGGTCCGGATCGATTTCGGGACGACCGACGTCCGGCGCGACCCGGTGCTCTCGGAGGTCCAGGAGGTCCGCATCGTCTGCCGGCGCCGCGACGGCGTGAACAAGCCAGTCGAGTTCTCCGTCGACGACCTGCGTGCCGTCGACCGGCCGAAAAAGGGCCGGGTCATGCTGACGTTCGACGACACGCACGAGAGCCACTACCGGCGGGCGTTCCCGGCCATGCAGGAGTACGGCATGGCCGGCGTCGAGGGCGTCATCGCCGAGGCCGTCGACAACAAGGACCGACTCGACGTCGGTATGATGCGCGAGATGCGCGACGGCGGCTGGGACATGGCGTCTCACCCGCTGACCCGCGGGACGCTCCTGCCGGAGTTCTCCGAGGCCAACCAGAAACAGCGGATCGAGGAGAACAAGGAGTTCCTCGGCCGGAACGGCTTCCGGAAGGGTGCGCGTCACTTCCTGACGCCCCAGAACTTGGTCGGTCCGAACACCTACGACCTGGTCCGGGAACACCACGACACGCTGTTTACCTTCGGCGGGATGCCCAACGGCCTGACCCCGACGACGACCTACAACTTCGGGCGTATCAACGGCTCGAACCCGGAGAACGTCAAGCAGTACGTGGATTACGCCGAACGCTTCGGCCAGATGCTCGTCGTCAACCACCACGCGATCGGGCCCGACGCCATCCCCGAGGAGGACTTCCGTTCCGTCCTCGAGTACGTCGACCAGGCGAACGTCGAGGTCGTCACGGCCTCCGACGTCGTCGACGGGAACCTCACAGCGTAGGAGAGGAGTCCGCCCCCGGCGGGCGCGACGGTCGTTGCGGGTCGTAGCCGGCACGCGAACTCGGCGTTTCCTGTCCCTGTCGCGCCGAGTCGTGCGCCGTAGTACTCGACCCCGGCCGTTCGCGTCCAGTCGCCGGGCGGTCTATCCCGTCGTTCGTCGCTGTCCGGTCGCTGGCCGGCGCGCGTTCCGTGGTTGGTCGGAACGCCGTCGCCGTCCGACACGTGGCCCGTCGGTGGGGCGCACCTCCGTGGTTGCTGGAGGGTGCCCCGCCCGTTCACGGCCGCGTTTCGGGTTATTACACGCATAAGAAAGACGCCACCGCTGTCATATTTCGATGACTCGTGACCGTCGCCCTCGTCACCGTCGTCGCCATCGTGACCCAGAACAGCCGCCGCCCCCGGTCGGGGCACTGATACTACCATGAGCGTACTCGTGTATCGTCGCCGTCGGCGGCCAGCCCGTTCCCGTCGACGATGGACCACCAGGGACGGCTCCCGTCGACGATGGACCACCAACGGAGCCGTGAGATAGTGGACCGGAGCATCCTCAGCGGCTTCCTCTCGATCGCGAGCGGCAGGGCGATCTCGCTGGTGATGGGGATCGCGACGACGCCGGTGCTCTACCAGTTGCTCGGCCCGCGGCGGCTCGGCATGTTCAGCACGGTCGTGTCGGTCCAGGCGCTGTTCATGATCTTCGTGAGCGCGGGCGTCACCGACGGCGTCCGGAAGTACGTCGCCGAGGACCGCGACCGCGACCGCTGGGAGGGGGCCGTCGTCGGCTTCTACTTCCGGCTCGCGCTCGCCCTCGCGGCCGTCGGCGCGCTCGTCATGTTCGCGGCGACCGCCACAGGCGCCGTAGCGTCGGTGTTCGGCTCCACCTACACGCCGCTGTTTTACCTGCTCGTCGTCGGCGTCTTCGCCGCGCAGTTCTGGGGATACACCCGCCGGACGCTGATGGGTTTCGGCCTCGAACGCTACTCGGAACCGCTGAAGGTGTTCAACCAGGGCCTGTTCGTCGCGCTCGCGCTCCCGCTGGTCGTCTTCGGCTTCGGCGCGGTCGGCGCGCTCGCGGGCCGCGTCTTCTCGGGCCTGGTCGCCGCCATCGTCGGCCTCGTCATCGTCGCCCGGCGGGTATCACTACGGAAAGCGGTAACGTCGCGCCCGGACTGGCTCCCTCGTCGGGAGATGATGACGTTCAACTCGCTGACCGTCCTCCTGATGTTCCTGATGATGTCGCTGTACCACGTCGACATCATCATGCTGCAGATACTCGTCGGCGGCGCCGAGGTGGGCTACTACAAGAGCGCGCTCAAGCTCGCGGAGTTCCTCTGGATGGTGCCGCTGATGATACAGTCGGTGTTCGTCCACTCGATGTCGGAGCTGTGGTCGAACGACCGCGTCGACCGGATCAACGAGATCGCCGCCCGGACGACCCGCTACACGCTCTTGCTGACCGCGCTGATGGGGCTCGGCCTCGTCGCTCTCGCTGACGTCGCCGTCCCCACCTACTTCGGCGCCGAGTACGCGCCCGCGGTCACCCCGCTCGTCTTCCTCGTCCCCGGCGCGGTCGGGTTCGCCCTCGCGCGACCGATACTCGCCATCGAACAGGGGAAAGGCGAGTTGCGCTACCCGATCGCCGCGACCGGCGCCAGTGCGGTCGTCAACCTCCTGCTCAACCTGGCGCTCATCCCGCGGTTCGGGATGGTCGGCGCCGCGGTGGCCACGAGCGCCGGCTACGCCTCGATGTTCGCGTTCCACCTCTGGAGCGCCCGGCAGGTCGGCTTCGCCCCGCTGGCCGACCTCCGGGTCGGACGGGTCGTCCTCACGATCGCGCTCGCGGCCGGTCCGATCCTCGTGCTCCCAACGTTCGTCGGCGGCGCCCTGGTCGTCCCGGTTGTCGGCTTCGCCATCCCGCTCTCGCTGGTTCTCGTCCCGCCCGCCGGACTGGTCGTCTTCCTGGCCATCGCGTTCGTCACCGGCGCTGTCGGCTTCGGCGAGACCGTCGAGATTCTCACGTCCTGTCCCGACCCGCTCGGCACCGTCGGCCGCCACCTCCGGCGTCGGTTCCCCGAACGCACGGCGACCTGACGGAACGATATGTGCAGGGTGTGACTTTAACGCTGGTTTCGTCCAGTGTAGTTCTGGAAGAAACTCGATCTGCGGCCGCACCACACTCGACGTAGAGCGACGAAAGCCCTCGGGCCGCTCGCGAGTCGCTGCGCTCCTCGCTCGCAATAGAGGCGTATGGCGCCTCGCAGCTCGCGGTCGCTCAGCGACATATCCTCGCTTCGCTCGGATAGGGGTCGCTGAGGCGACTACACGAGCGCGAGCGGCCCTCGCCCTTTCAGTCCGCCAGGGGCGAATTTTGGTGGCACAGGCCGATTCAACGTGGAACGTTCGGTAGCCGGTCCGACAAACAACTTCCCGGCGGACTGGAAGGGCGAGACGTGCGTGGCGCACCGCGCCACTGGCCGAACGGGGAGAGACGACCCGTGAGGCGGGCTTCCATCTCACGACGATGACCGCGGCTGCGGCAGTTCTCTCAATTCAGAATGCGACATTCACACTCTCCCGTGAACGGTTCTAGGACAGACTACTGGACCGTCGTAGGTCTCTCAGACGCGGGCTGGCGACTCGGCGCTCTCGTGGGGGAACTCGTCGAGTACTTCGGGGAATCCGACGACCTTGGTGCGGCCGAGGGGCATCCGAGCGACCAGCCCCTCGTCTTCCATCTCGCTCAGGTAGCGACTGATCGTCGACTTCGACCACTCGGTCTCGGAGACGAGGGTATCCTGCCGCGTCCAGCCGCCAGCCGCGCTGATCAGTTCGGAGAGCAACGCCTCGGGCGACATCCCCAGCTCGCTGTAGCTGTCGGACGGCCTTTCCGGCACCTCGATCGCGGCTTTCAGCCTGTCGGTCGCAGTCGCCTCCGACGCGGACTCCGCGGGCGCCTCGCCGGCGTCTCTGTCGACCGGCTCGTCCGACGATGCAGGCGACGTTGACGACTCGGACGGCGCAGACGACTCCCGACCAGCGACCTCGAAGTGACTTCGAAGGGACTGGATTATCCCGGACATAGTATTGATCCTCGATACACGGTGGGAATGCCCTCTTAAAATACGAATTGGCAAAACCGTCCAAACGTTCGGGTATCCGTCATTCGTCGTCGTCAGTGGGTATCACGGAGATACTCGACGTCGCGGGGGTCCGTCGGTTCTCCCTGATCCGACCACGAGTGACCGGATCCGTCCGCGGATGGACGACTTCGACCAGAGCCTGAAGCGACGACGACGGGACCTGCCGAGCAACAGAACGGGCCCGTCCACGAAGCCCACGGGGTCAGCTGACTGAATCTCCTCGGCGTACGACGCGAGGGAGCGTCGGTTTCGAGCGGTTACCCGCGCCATAATAATGACTTGTCCGTGCCAGTTCGAGGCTGTGACGCCGAGAGAACAGGGCCTCGTGGGGTCGTGGCGGCGGCTTCACGGGCCAATTCCGACCGACTGCACGTGCGAGCGACCCCGACATCGAGACCTCGGGGGGGTGTGAACGATGGGGACACTCGTCCTCTCGCTGGACGCCGAACTCGCCTGGGGGTTCCACGACGTCGACCCGCCGGGAGACCGCATCGCAAGAGCGCGCCGTGCCTGGGAGCGACTGGTCGCGCTGTTCGACCGCCACGACGTGCCGGCCACCTGGGCGGTCGTCGGTCACCTCTTCCTCGACGACTGTGAGGAGGCCCACACCGACCACCCGGCCGGTGACCGCCCCTGCGACGCCGACCTGGAGGGCGGCGAGGGACTGAACGGCGACGGAGATCTGAACGGCGGCGCGGATCTGAACGGCGACGCGGATCTGAACGGGGACGGGACGAAGCTGTCGGCCGACCGAGCGTGGTACGCGCCGGGTCTCGTCGAAACCGTCAGCGATGCCGACGCGGACCACGAAATCGCCGGCCACGGGTTCACACACGTCCACTTCAACCACGATCGAATGTCGGCAGCGTTCGCCCGGCGGGAGCTGGCGCGGACCCGCGACGCCGCCGCGGCGCTCGGACTCGACGTCGACTCGTTCGTCTTCCCCGTCAACGAAGTGGGATACCGCGACCACCTCGCCGACCTCGACTTCGGCTGCTATCGGGGCACCGCACCGGACGCCGACCGGTCGGCACACGCCCGCCGCGCCCGGAAAGTGACGGGGACGGTGCTCGACCGGGGAGCCGCTCCCGTCGTGCGCCCCGAGGTCGACGAGCACGGCCTCGTGAACGTGCCGGCGTCGATGTATCTCTTCGACGGGCTGGGCCCGCTGGCGGAGGTCGCCGACCGTGTTCACGACGACCCGGTCGCACGCCGCGCAGAGCGTGGTATCGACGCCGTCGCCGACGAAAGTGACGGGGTCTGTCACCTGTGGCTACACCCCCACGACGTGACCGCCCCGGGGGACTTCGAGCGCCTGCGTCGGGTCGTCGAACGGGCCGCACACCACCGGGACGCCGGCGACCTCGACGTGGCGACGATGGGACAGGTCGCAGACCGCGTCCGGGCAGGGTCGGAGGTGGCGCCGTGAGCGCGAACTACCTCGACCAGGGCGTCCGTCGGGCCGGCGTCTCGCTGGCACGCGCTCGCCTGCGGTTCACGCCGTCGCCGCGCGCGCTCGATCCCGAGCAGGCGCTGGCGGAGTTGCCCGAGCAGCCGCGCGTGCTCTTTCTCTGTCACGGGAACGTCTGCCGGAGTCCGATGGCCGAACGCTACGCCCGCAAGTGCGACGAGACCGGGGTCGCGCGCTTCGACTCCGCGGGGTTCCTGCCGGGCGACGGCCGGACCAGTCCGACGACGGCCGTCGACGTGGCCTCCCAGTACGGGGTCGACCTCACCACCCACCGGTCGACGCAGGTCACCGACGCGATGCTCGCCGAGAGCGACCTCGTGTTCGTGATGGACGTCTACAACTACAACCGCATCCGCCGCGAGTTCGACCACCACGACGTCTGGTTTCTGAGCGCGTTCGGACCGGACGACGAGGCCGCTATCGACGACCCTCACGGCGAGGGCTGGCTGGCGTTCGACACCGCCTACGAACAGGTGACCGACGCCGTCAGTCGCCTCGTTACCGAGCTCGCCGAGCGCCGGACGATCAAGCAGACAGCGTAGCCACGATTCGCCGCCCGGTCCGCTCCATCGTATGCCTGTTCACATACGAGTCGTGCCGGAAACTTCCTCCGCGAGTCGGAGAGAGCGTTAGGTGAGAGATAATAAACTCCGTCGGGGTACGAGACACGAACCGACATGGACGCTGGAGAGCGCGGTCGCGCCGACGCGGTGGTCGTCTCTGCAGACCACGGCGGGAGCAGCCTCGCCTGTATCCGGTCGCTCGGTCGACTGGGTCTCACTGTCGTCTGCGTGGCGTCTCGCGAATCCGCGCCTGCGCTCGCTTCGAGCTACTGCGACGAGCGCCACGTGGTCCCGGCACCGGGAGAGGACCTCGACGGCTACCGCGACGCCCTCCTCAAGCTCGCGCGACGGCCCGACGTCCGGACGATCGTGCCGCTGTACGAACCGGACATCTACGTGCTCTCGAAACACCGCGAGTCGTTCGCCGAGCACGTCGCGACGCCCTGGTGTGACTTCGAGCGGGTCCGCAGGGCACAGGACCGCCAGGAACTCTTCGGCGTCGCCGACCGCGTCGACGTCCCGGCGCCGGAGACGGCGCTGCTGAGCGAGTGGGACGACTGGGACTCGCGGTCGGTCGTCAAGCCGCGCTACACGCTCACGGTCGAGGACGGCGGTGTCACCTACCCCGAGGTCAGCGTCTTCGAACCCGGCGAGCGACCCGACGAGGACGCCCTCGTCTCGGAGGTAGGCCACGAGCCCGTCGTCCAGTCGCACGTCCCGGACGGCGGCGAGTACGGTTTCTTCGGGGTGTTCGACGAGGGGGAACCGGTTCGCACCTTCCAGCACCGCCGTGCCCGCAGTTACACCTACGACGGCGGCGCGAGCGTCTACCGCGAGGCCGTCGACGATCCCGACCTCGCCGCGGCGGGGACGCGCCTGTTGCGGGCGCTGAACTGGCACGGGCCCGCCATGGCGGAGTTCAGGCGCGATGCGCGCGACGGGACGTTCAGACTGCTGGAGGTCAACCCTCGCTTCTGGGGGTCGCTCCCGCTCGCGGTCGCCGCCGGCGTCGACTTCCCGGCGACGTACTACCGCCTGGCGACCGGGCAGACGAACGGGTTCGACCCCGGTTACGAGCCCGGCGTCGGCTGTCACACGCTCCGTGGCGAGGCGAGTTACCTCCACAGCGTCCTGCGCTACGACTACGACCACGCCGAGCGCCCGTCGTTCGCGCGGTCGGTCGCGGCCGTCTGCGCGTCGATCGCCCGCCAACCCAACTTCGACTACCTCGCGGTCGACGACCCCTCACCGTTCGCGCGGGACCTCCTCGACAGCACGCTCGGTGCCCTCGGGAACTGACACCGTCGGCCGACCGGACCCCCAAAGTAGCGCGGCTGTTGCAGCTGTTCCGGGTGGCTCACGTCGCCTGTGACCGCCCACCGGTTCGTTCGGTATTCCCGCTGAATCAGACAGACTCCGGCTGTTCGGGAGATACTCGATACGCAGTGGATTTCGCTGAAGGCTCCCGGCGAGTGGTTGCGTCGCAGTTCGCTTCGGAATCGACGAGAGAACAGTCGTCGGGCCCGTCGTGGTCAGAGCGTGCTGGCGCGGTCGGGCGAGTCGGCGGTGTCAGTTCGGTCGACTCGGCTGAAGTCGACTTCCCAGTAGCCGCCGTCGTCGGCGACGATATTACGGGTCTGCGAAACGTCGACGTCGGCCCGGTCGGCCGACCTGACCAGTGCACCCAGTACCCGCTCGAACTCTTGTTGATCCTCAGCCGCCAGAGTCGGGGAACTCATCGAACAGCCGTTGCCTCGCTCGTCACAAAAGCGCCTCGGCCGTTGTACGGTTTGGGACGTCGCTAATCACGTCAACAGCGCCTGAAACGACCGTTCTGGAGATCGCCCTCGGACCGCCCATCGACCAGGAGTGACTGCTTTCGAGGCGGGTGACTGCTTTCGAGGCGGACAGTGCCGACCTCCGGCGAGCCGCTCTCGCGGCCGTTCCGGCC
>JGI12450J13901_1000454_pt1 | contig 9230 bp, 7 predicted proteins | sample A23M3SouthBayCA_FD_13901 | JGI IMG/M metagenome (IMG submission 13901)
CCGCCGGTCGCCGCCACATCTTCTTGAGGACGCCGACCGACAGTCCGAGTGTGAACGTGCTACTCGCAGGCTCGCACGGCCAGGTCGGCCGACACGCGACCCGTATCCTCGCCGCGAGCGACCACGACGTCCGGGGAATGGTCCGCGACGAGTCGCAAACGTCGGAGATCGAGGATCTGGGGGCCGAATCGGTCGTCGCGGATCTCACCGAGGATATCTCGCACGCCGTCGAGGGCGTCGACGCGGTGATCTTCGCCGCGGGCTCCGGCGGCGAGGACGTGTGGGGCGTCGATCGCGACGGCGCGATCGACCTCGTCGACGCCGCGGAGGCCGAGGACGTCGACCGGTTCGTGATGCTTAGCTCGATCAACGCGGATCAGCCCGAGAACAGCCCGGAAGCGCTGCGTGAGTACCTCCGGGCGAAAGCGGAGGCCGACAAGTACCTGCGGGCGAGCGACCTGACGCACACGATCATCCGGCCAGGACCGCTGACGAACGATGGCGGCACCGGCCGGATCCGGACCGGCGCCGATCTCGATCGGGCCGACGTCGAGATCCCGCGCGAGGACGTCGCCCGGACGCTGGTCGCGGCGCTCGGGACCGAGAGCACGTACGGCGAAACGTTCGAACTCGCGACGGGCGAACAGTCGATCGAGGAGGCGTTGGGAAGCCCGTTATCGGAGTGAATTTCGGGACGGTGGTAGACGCGCCGCTACTCGTCCCGCGCTAAAACCGTCGGCGCTGCAGCTGCGGATCGGTTGTCGAACGAGTCGCTCTCCAAGACGCGCGTCGGCGCAGTAGTCTCAACGAGGGTCTGTTCCGGCCGGTGGCCGGGTGTACCAGAGCGCCAGGAGAATCAACACGCCCTGCAGCGGGAGTCGCCCCCAGCGAACGAGAGCGGATGGGTCGCCGCCGCCCGGCAGTCCTTCGATGACGACTCCGTGAGTCGCCATGTAGACGTTCGCCGGGAAGATCGCGACGAGTAACGCGACCGTCGCCCATGCCGCGTACCGTCGCGTTCGGGGGAGCAGTAGCCCGATCCCGACGGCGATTGGTCGTCTCGCCCGTGGGGGAGACTACAGTATCAGTCGTCGTCCGACCGATGCCGGAGCCACCCCGTGAGAAGCGCAATCAATCCGGCTAAGGCACCGCTCGTGAACGAGAATCCGGGGGTGCTAGTGTCCGGCTCGGAGGTGCCATTTGCTGGTTGAGTAGACGGGTCCGTCGTGTTGTCTGTGGATGGGTCGTCCGTCGGTGACTGCGTGCCGTTTTGCGTGGTCGTCCCTTTTTGCGACGATTGTATCGTACGAACAGCCTCCGAGCCGAGGACCGACAGCTGATTGCCGACAATCTGTTCAGCGTTTTCGTCCCTGTCTGCCAGGAAGTGGTAGCGGTGCATGCCAAAGAGCGTGACACGACCGCTACCGTGGTTCGCCGTAGCATACATTTCAGATCCGGCGGCAGACCCCTCGGCGTCGCTTCGCGACCCGAGTGGTTCTTCCTGGTGGAACCACGCGTCAGAGTCCTCGGGGAGGCTGGCGAGGACTGTCGATTCAGAGGGACGGTCCATAATGGGCGTTCCTAGGCTAAACTCAATCTCCGAGACACCGCGTGTGAGTAGGTGGTTCGGATGCGTAGGGTCTACTCGAGCGTTCGCCCCCTCGGGGAAGACGACGGGTCGACCCTGGAACCGGAAGCCAAAGGGCTCAGTCAACGCGTCGATACCGTCGTCGACGCCACCGCGGGCGAGCACGAGTAAACTCCCACCGTCGTCGACGAATGATTCAGCCGCTGCGATTTCCTCTTCGGAGAACTGGTACTGCGCCCCGCGATAGGCGAGTGCTGGCGGGACGACGAGGACATCAAGTTCACTGAGTACGTTCTGGTCCCAGCTATCAAGCATCCGGAAGTCGTACTGAGAAAAGGCCTCGCGGAGCGGGCCGAACGGGTCGTCGCCGTCGAGTGACTGCTGGCCGTGACCCATGTCGATGCCGATGACGGGCTGGCGGTGGGCCTCAGTCAATTTTTCACTTGCAGTTCGGGCTGCATCCAGTGCCTTCTCGTACGCGTTCGCTTCGAGGGCGGTCTCCGCGGCGTCGTGGTACACCTCGGCGCTGACGAACGCGTCTGCCCAGTCACGACCGTCCTCGCTGGCGGCGGCCAGTTCGCTCCTAACGGCTTCGGTCTGTTCACGAGCGTTCGCTTCGGTGTCTGCGTTTACGAGCGCATCGGCCGAGGGAGTGAGGACGACAAACCCCCAGTCGGTGAGTTCCGGAACTGTGACTCTTATCTTCTGGCCGTCATCCGTCACCGAGAGGTCCATGCTGCCCGTTGGTGCGTAGTACCGGGCGGCCTCAACCGTGAAGTCGGGTTTCGAAATCAAGAGTGAAACGTCGGTTTTCGACTCGAACGTGTCTGTCTCAACCGTGTAGTCGTAGTTGAGAACGTGGATGACAACCCGTTCAGGCTCTGATTGGACGTGTCGACTCACGGAGAGCGTCGGATCGTCGATTCTCGTCACTGACTGAACGCTCGCTGATTCAAGCGTGTCCCGTAGTTCGCCGACGGTCTCCCCGCGCTGGTTTTTAACGGCACCGGGGTCGCCCGAGAGGACGGTCGCTCTATCGTGCTCGAAGACAGCTGCGGTGTCGTCTCTGGGTTCATACATCCCGTCGCGTGAAGGTGGCGATCCACTGGTGATGACGTGGCCGCCGTCACCGAGGTACGTTTCGAGTGCCGTCAGCTGGGTGTCGGTGATGCTGTCGACGCTGGGGAGGACAACTGCATCGTACTCGCGCAGCCGATCGAGTTGGTCACCGTCGTCCCAGAGGCGGGGGTGCCCAAAGACGAGTATATCGTATGGTATCTGTGCCTCCCGGAGGAGTGTCGTCGTCCCGATGAAAGACGCGACACGTGGGCTGTCGTCTGCCTGTCCCACGTTCCATTGCGGTTCATGATTCCAGAGCAACGTCGGGAGCGACCACACTACCGCGACACGGGTGTCGGGTTCGATATCGTCGAGGAAACGTTCGTGCGTCCAGAGGAAGTCAACAAACGACTGCAACCGCTCTGGTACCGTCCCGTCCGGATGAATCCAGTTGGTGAGCGTCTGATTGACGGAGTACGCGGCCCCGCTCGTGAGGGGTATCTTCATTCGTGCGCCCATCGCGTACGACTCTGCGATTTGGAACCGTTTGAAGCTCGGGTACTGTTTCTCGGGGTCGAAGCCGTCGAGATCGGATTCACTTTGCGCGGCGAGGGTCCCCTTTGCGGTGGCGGGCTTCGAGAATCGACCGATGGCCCGCTCCAGTTTGTAGTGATAGTCGATGGGCGGGTCAACCCGGGGGAAGTGTTCGACGTGAATAAAGTCGAAGTGGTCACCGACGTACACGTTCGCAGCCTGGGGATGACCGAAATTTCCCATGAAGTGGTTCCCGTAGAGCTTGATATCGCCGGCGTCCATCCGCTCCGGAAACAGCTCGTGGAGTTGCTCTCGGCAGGTCCTGAAGAACTCCTTGATGCCACGATGATGGTGGAGGAGGTATTCACGGAACACTGCGTCCTCAAACGGGTCACCGCCGTTGCCCGGAGCGATCCCCTCGTCGCGGAGGTAGCCCCGGATGTCAAACGACGTGGGGTCGTCGATACCGAGCTCTTGCCGGCGGCTCTCTGAAAGCGATTCGAGGTGTTTCCTGAACGCGTCCCGCGCCCAAGCTGAGAAGTCGAGTCCTTGGAAGCGGAAGGGGCCGATGCCGTCTATCCAGAACGTCGAGTAGCCCACTGACAGCCGTTTTCGGGCGATGTACATCAGGATATCAACAGCACCTGGTGCAAATACGGACGGGATACCGTTCGTCTCGAAGGCGTACTCGATGCTGTGTGGCGTCCCATCAAACTGCTTAGCGAGTAGGTCTTTCGGGTGCTCAACGGGGGAGCCGTCCGGGAACTGCCAGTCGTAGGCATCGAAGACAGCCTGGTACTTTTCCGCTGCATCGTCGTCCGGGATGTTGATTGTGACGTTGCGGCCGACAGTTCCGGAGAGGCCGGTCTCTAGCGAGTATGCCAGCTGTGCGTTCTGGCTCTTGTACGTCCGAATGTCGCCCTCGTCGAACGACATTATCGAATCCCAGTCGACCGTATCGGGATGGAACCTCTGAATGGTCCGTAGCCGATCGCGGTGCGAAACCGGCTTCCAACCATTGACCGGCGGTACGGTGAAGTACTGGTCGCCGAACTGTGTGATGAGGAACGGGTTGTCGGGGTACGAAGGGAAAGGCACCGCCATCCCCTCATCCGAACTGTTGGAGGTGCGGTCCGTCCAGACACCTGTTCCGCCGAGTGAATCGCGCTCAAACTCGAGCCAAAAGGGTACCCCTACCGTTCCAGCGACGCTACCAAGCATCGCTCGCCGCGGGAGTCCTGAACTACTGTCGTCCGTGCCATCGGCCTCGTCGGTCATCGTAGAATAACCGACACGTTGTTGTCGGAGTTATTATAAATATTGGCTCTGAACGGGTGTGCTGAATCCACACTTTGTATTCAGCATGAGCTTTCTGACAGTCCGTAGTCAGTTCCCGACCCGAGGACTCCTACTGGAGCAACGGCCGCTGCATCGATCGGCGATTGATTTTCTCCGTGCCGACCGGTCAGACCGTACGCGAATCCCTCGGTGATACCATCTCGTTCGGCTATCGAACGAAAGCATCGAGGGTGTGTTCGATTGAAGAGGAATACCGCTGCTGTCTGGTGATTACACCCCTCGAAACATGGGCGCTGCAGGATTTGAACCCGCGACAGCTTGGTCCGAAGCCAAGTACTCTGTCCAAACTGAGCTAAGCGCCCTCGATACTTCGTCCGGCCGAGACGAATTTAAACCCACTGATTTCCCTGTACGGGGACCGGGCCATTTATTCGGGGGCGGTCGGACAGTAGCGGGTATGAGTGTCGGAGCCCGGATTCGGGGCTACGTCGAGGTGACGCGGCCGGGGAACGCGGTCGCGGCCGGCGTGTTGACGTTCGTAGGTGCGTTCGTCGCCGGCGGCGTCGTCGACCGGCCGATCGACGCCGGGGCGGCGATCGCGGCCACGATGCTGGCGACCGGCGCCGGGAATGCGATCAACGACTACTTCGACCGGGAGATCGACCGCATCAATCAGCCCGATCGGCCCATCCCGCGGGGAGCCGTGAGCCCGCGGGGCGCGCTGGCCTTTAGCCTGGCGCTGTTCGTCGGCGCGATCGCGCTGGCGCTGACGCTGCCGCGGCTCGCGCTGGCGATCGCGGCGGTCAACCTGCTCGCGCTGATCGCGTACACGAAACTGTTCAAGGGGCTGCCCGGGGTCGGCAACGCTGTAGTGGCGTACCTCGGCGGGAGCGCGTTCCTGTTCGGCGGCGCTGCCGTCGGGAACGTCGGTCCGTCGGCCGTGCTGTTCGCGCTCGCCGCGCTGTCGACGCTGACCCGCGAAATCGTCAAGGACGTCGAAGACGTCGCCGGCGACCGCGAGGAGGGGCTCAACACTCTCCCGATCGCGATCGGGGAGCGCCGTTCGCTCCACGTCGCCGCCGCGCTGCTGGTCGTCGCCGTCGCGGCGAGTCCCTTGCCCTACCTCCTCGAAATCTTCGGCGCGGCGTACCTCCTCGTCGTGGTGCCGGCCGACGCCGTGATGCTGGTGGCAGTGGCCAAAAGTTACACCGATCCGACCGCCGGTCAGCAGTACCTCAAGTACGGAATGTTCGTCGCTGCGCTGGCATTCGTGGTCGGTCGCACCGTCGTCGTCGCAGGGGCGCAAGCGTAGGGTCTCGGCGCGCAGGCGGCAAGAATCCGGTCCGACACTCGGGTAATCAAAAGTAATATATGGCGGTCACTGTAGGTTATCATCAAGACTCTCCGCGACACGACAGCCGACGTCAGGCTGTCGCCGGCACACGAGGGATACTATGTATGACTTGGCTGACGTCCTCCCGGACGCTGAACTCGATCCCGGCACGAATCTCCTGATCACCGGGCCACCGATGGCGGGGAAACGCCGTCTTGCGCTCGACATTCTCGCGAACGGGACCGAACAGGGAGAAGGTGCAATCGCAGTTACGACCAAGGACGGCGGGGACAAGATCCTCGACGAGTACGAGAAGCGCGTCGAGGGCATCGAGGGCAAGCCGGTGGGGATCGTCGACTGCGTCACCAAGCAACGCGGCGTGAGCAACGTCGAGGATAGCCCTCAGCTGAAGTACGCCTCCTCTCCGGTCGACATGACCGGGATCGGGATCAAGCTCTCGGAGTTCCTCCAGGAGTTCTACGAGCGCCGCGGGCTCACCAAAAACCGCGTCCTCCTTCACTCGGTGTCGACGCTGCTGATGTACTCGGATCTCCAGACCGTCTTTCGCTTCCTGCACGTGTTCACCGGGCGCGTCCAGAGCGCCGACGCGCTCGGACTGTACGTGATCGACTCGACCGCTCACGACGACCAGACGATGAACACGCTCAAGCAGTTGTTCGACGGCGTCATCGAAGTCAGCGAGGAGGACACCCAGCCGCCGACGCTCCGGATCGCCTAATCGGCGACCGCTCCCGAGATGTTCCCTCACCAGCGTTTTCTCCCTGCGACGCCTTCGTTCACGCATGGCATCTGACGAGGACGGTGCGATCGAGACCGCACTGGACGCGGACGTGATCGCCGTCGTGGGCTGCTCGTCGACACCCGGCAAGGACGCCCACGAGATCCCGAACTACCTGATCGAGCACGGCTACGACGTGATTCCGGTCAACCCCTACGCCGACGAAATCTTCGGGCGGCGGGTCTACGACTCGCTTGCCGACGTCGAGGAGACGATCGACGTCGTCGACGTGTTCCGGCCAAGCAAGGAGGTCGCCGGCATCGTCGACGAGGCGGTCGACCGGGACGACGTCGAGGTGATCTGGACGCAGCTGGGCATCAGCGACGACGCCGCAGCATCGCGAGCGCGCGAAGCCGGCAAACTAGTGGTGCAGGATCGCTGCATCAAGGTCGAGCACGGCAAGCGCAAACGGTAGAACGCGAGACTAGAAGCGCGCTGAGAGCGCAGATCTGCGGGCCGACGCCGTATCGCGGTTCGTTCGCCCGTCGATCAGACGTCGGCGCTCGGCGTCCCGGACTCCGCGGACTCGTTCGGTTCTCCGGACTCGTTCTCCGCGTCAGTTCCGGTCGATGACTCCGACTCGACGTCGCTCTCGGCCTCGTCGATAGCAGCGTCGGCGAGCACCTGATCGGCGTCGATCCCCTGCTCTTCGGCGATCGCCTTCAGCAGGACGAGCTGTTTCTCCGAGTCCGTCTCGAGCGCCGAGACGCGCTCGTTGGACTCCTCGACCTGCCGTTCGAGCGAGATGACCCGCTCGCGAACGTCCTTGAGCTGCGCGTAGAGTTTTTCGGCGAGATCGCCGAGTTTCTGAACCTTCTTCGCGGTAGAGCCGAGTCCCATGGGTGGGGGTTCGTGCCGGGCCTTTGTGGGCTTTCCGATCGGTCGGGAGTGCGTCGGCGAACGCCGTCCTTATGCGGTGTGCGGTCCCAGTGGCCGATATGGTTACCGTCCGGACACCGCCGACGGCGGGGATCGTCGCGAGCGCCGTCACGGTGCTCGTCGTGTTCGCTCCCTTCCTGATCCTGTCGAGTGCCGGAAGTTCGGGGCTGCAGACGTACTACGCCCACGGCGTCGTCGGCCCATGGCCGGTCGCGATGCTGGGGCTGCTGGCGATCGTCGCGTTCGCGGCCGGCCGACAGGAGCGAACCGACCCGGTGACGATCGCGGGCGCGACGCTCGTGTTCGGCGCCGCGACCTCGGCGATCGCGCTGTACTGGGCCGTCGCCGTACCGGGAGGGCTCGTCCAGCAGCTCGGCACCGCGGCGTGGCTCGAGTATCACCGCTGGCTGCTCGCCGTCGCCGCGGTCGGAATGTTGGCCAGCGCGGTCTGGTACGTGCGGGCGCTCGATCTCGTCTGAGGCGACGCCGACAGCGGTGCGACGCCGACGTTCGGCGAGCGGATCGCGGGCTTTCTCGGCGACGATCACGGGACGGCGTCGGGACGGGCGACGGATCGAGTCGAAAGGTCCTTAAGATGCCGGCGGTTACGGTGAACTGGACTAGGCCGGGCAGTTAGGCCCTGCTCGCAACCCGCACTATGGTCTTCAGCGGGGGCCGAACCCTGGGTGCGTCCGGACAGACCCGTCCGGGCCCCGGGAGCCGACGTGGAAGCCTCGTCCATCGGGGGCCACGGTTCGCGGCGATCGTCCGCAGGGACGTCCCGTCGCGATTCGCCGGCGCCACACCGTCAGGCGCGGAAGCGAGCAGCGGACCGCCGGACGATGGTCGCTCGATGGGTCGCGGGGTGGAGGAGGCAACCGGGCTTCCCCGGGCGGGAACGCCGGGCAACCCCGGGCGTCCGTCCATTCATACTTCGCATTCAGTCGCTGAGCGCTGCTTCTCGCGGACGCCATCCTACGGATCGAACACAGCGACGCCGCTGACGGGCGTCAAAACCGCGAGAAAGGAAAGAGTCGGATCTACTCGGCGGGCTGTGGCGTCTCGACTTGCTCGGCCATCGCGAGGTCGCCGCTGAGCTCCCGCTGCGGGTACGGGATGTCGATCCCGACCTCGTCGAAGCGGGCCTTGACGTTCGTGACGTACTCGCCGCGCGTCTTGACGTAGTCGGCGCGGCTGGGCTGGTCGATCCAGATCCGGGACTGGAGCCCGACGTACGAGTCGGCCAGTTCGGTCATCCGAACCGACGGCGCGGGATCGTCCATGATGTCGGGGTGCTTCTCGGCCTCCTCGACGATAATGTCGGTCGCCTGCTCGACGTCGTCGTCGTAGCCGATGCCGAAGACGAACTTCAGGCGAAGCTTGTCCTTGGCGACGGGATTCTTGACGACGTTGCTCGTCAGGTCCGAGTTCGGCACCGTGAGCAGTTCGTTGTCGAACGTCCGTACGCGAGTCACGCGCAGGCTGATGTCCTCGACGACGCCCGAGTTGTCGTTCCACTCGATCCAGTCGCCGATGCGGAACGGCTTGTCGGCGTAGATGAACACGCCCGAGACGAAGTTGCTGATGACGTTCTGCGTCGCCAGCCCGATCGCCAGCGCGGCCGCGGCGGCGATCGTCGCCAGCGACGTGAGGATGTTGCCGAACCCGCCGGCGGCGAATGCCACGCCGACGGCCGCGGACAGCACCAGCCCCCAGGCGAGTCGCAGGAGCGGCTTCTT
>JGI12450J13901_1000455_pt1 | contig 9224 bp, 10 predicted proteins | sample A23M3SouthBayCA_FD_13901 | JGI IMG/M metagenome (IMG submission 13901)
AGGACCGCAGCGAGTCAGAATCGCCGAGCGGGAGGGGGCTTCCAAGCCGTTTGCGGTGCTGGCTGCAGAATCCCATCCCCTCGAAGCGCCAAGGGCTTAGTAGCGCGCAAGCCAACACCCGGCTCATCAATGCAGTTTTGCGACGAATGCGGTTCGATGATGAAAGCCGACGGCGACGTAATGGTCTGTGACAGCTGCGGCGCCGAGCAGGCTCGCGACGCCGACGAGGAGGCGGCCTTCGTCAGCACGGAAGAACAGAGCGGCGACGAGCTCATCGAGACCGAGGAAGGCGCGGACTTCGAAGGGAAACCGACCGCGACCGACGTGATCTGCGACGACTGCGGACACACGGTCGCGTGGTACACGATCAAGCAGACCGGTGCGGCCGACGAGCCACCGACGCGCTTCTTTAAATGCAAGGAGTGTGGCTACCGCTGGCGGGAGTACAACTGAGGACCGACCCCATCTCCGACCGCCATCGCGCCTGACCAACGATTAAGGGAGTCGCGGGCGCGACGACGAACGTGCCCTCCACCCAACCGACGACGAGTCGTCGCCGAGCGCTGTCGCTGTCCGCGCTCGCAGTCGGATCTGCACTCGGCGGCTGTACGAGCCTGTTCGACGACGGCCCGCCCACTGCGGAGCGACAGGTATCACCGGACTGGCGCCCGTCTTCCGGTCAGTGGCCAACCTCGAACTACGACTTCGCGCGAACGAGCCACAATCCGTTCGCCGAACCACCGCGGCGAGCGCCTTCGACTGCGTGGACGTACGACGTCGAGGAATCAGTCGATTCGCTCGTGGTCGCCAAAGACACCGTCTTCGTCGGTACCGAAGGGGAAATCGTCGCGCTCGAGTCAGCCACCGGCGACCAACGGTGGACGCGCTCGTCGTCTCGCACGAGGGAGTTACTATGGATCGATGGACGGCTCTATCAAGCGGCAGCGGAACGCCTGCGTGCGTTCACGCGCACCGGTGAGCTGGAGTGGGAGCATCGTATCGGGCGGGATCCGGTCTGGAACTACACTGTCCTCGAACGACAGGGCAGGGTGTTTATACTCTATCACGATCGGATCGTACGGCTCCACGCCGATACCGGCGAGAAACTCGGTTCGCAGTCCTTCGTTGGCAGGTATCCCACCACGGGCGGGGGAAGCGTATACTGTAGCAACTACAAGATAGAAGCGTACGACGTCGACGGAACGTTCGATTCGAACTGGGCCGCCTCGCCCGAGACCGGCTCCAGAGCGTACTCCTACCCGGCGCTCGCGAACGGGCTGCTCTACCGGCCCGAGATGGCATCTCACACCAATCCTCCCGGCCTGACGATCTACGACGCCGGCACGGGCACAACTCGCGATCGGGTACCACTGGAGCACACCCCACGAAGCCCCGCCGTTGGCGGCACCGACGCGTTCGTGTCCACCTCAGTCGTGACAGCCGACGATATCGGAACCGAGGGGAGTCTGGTCCGGTTGTCCGCCGAGGGCGAACGACGGTGGGGGTACGACGCTTCCGCGAGTCTCCAGCCCCCAGCCGTCGCCAACGGCACGGTGATCGTCGGGCCGTTCGCGAACGCGCTCGTGCCGCTGTTGGCGTTCGACGCCGAATCCGGCGACGAGCTGTGGCAGCTCGACGTCGGCGGGACGACGGAGCTCGCCATCGCCGAAGACACCGTGTACGCGAGCGCAGACGGCACCGTTCGTGCACTTCGCAGCTAACGCTACCACGCTGGAGTCTGCGGAAAAGTCACAGCCATTTTTCAGGCGAGCAGCACGATGATCCCGACCGCGAGCACGGCGACGCCCATCACCAGCGCCACCAGTCCCGTCGTCGCCATCGAACGGAAGGTCCCCCACGGCGATCGATCCGAGACCACGAGCGGATCGATCGTCTCACTTCCGCCCTCGCCAGCTCCGCTACCGATCGGATGTCCGACGACCGTCACCGAATCGCCCTCCTCCAACCGCTCCTCGCTGTAGGTCCGCTGGCCCAGGCCGAGCCACCGTCCCAGGCCCGCAAGCGGCCCCGGCAGCGATCCGAAGACCAGCGGCGTCTCCCGCAGACCGCTATCCGCCAGGAACGCCCGAATTTGCTCGGGTGGCGATTCGCCCGCGTCGATGGACGCGATCTGCTCTCGGGCGAGAAGAGCGCTCCCGATCGCGCCGTCGATCGTCACGGTCGCATCACCGTTCTGGAGTTCGAAGGGGACGCTCTGGACGCCCTCCTCGATGACGACGTCCCACTGCAAGATCCACACGCCGGGGTTGATCTGGCGTTCTTCGACGACGTGGCGCACGACGACGGAGTCGGTGCCGGAGAAGGGCGCCGCGATCGAGTGCTCGTCCGCGTCGTTGGAGGACTCGAGGATCATTCCAGTGGGTTCTGCCGCAGAATCGGAGCTATCGCCCCCATCGCCGGCAGACCCGCCCGCGTCACCGGCGTCGAGTTCCGCAACGGTGCCATCGAACCGGACCATCGGTGCGCCCGCCGCGTCGGGCTCGCCCGCGTGCGGCGCGCGAAGGACTGCACTTGCCTGCCAGCAGTGCCGGACGCCAAGCACTGCGATGACGGCACCGGCGACCGCCAACCCTGCACCGAACAGCGTCGCGAGCTGGAGGGGCATGGACGGAGGGATCCACGCAGACCCACTAAGTCCGTTGCTCTGTCCCAGTCTCTGCAACACGGATCGGGTCAGTAGCTCGTATCGGACACGATCGGCCGGTGTTTGGCTCGGGATTCGGATCCTTCCTCTTCGTTCCTCCAGAATTTCGGCCGAACGATTCCGGTTCGACGGCTTTTAGCCCCGGCCCCGCTACCCCTGCGATGGCATGGCACTCCACAACAGGACCGTCCGGCAGGACGTCCGCGAGCTCGGCACCCTGCTCGGGGACGTCCTCGAAGACCAGACCTCCCGCAGGGACTTCGAGACCGTCGAGGATCTCCGAACCTCGGCGATCGAGTACCGTGACGGGGAGCTCGGCTCGCGTGAGCACCTCCACGAGGTGCTCGATGGGCTCTCTCCCGACGAGAGCAGCGTCGTCGCTCGCGCGTTCACGACCTACTTCGAGCTGATCAACCTCGCCGAGGAGCGCGAACGCGTTCGCGCCATCCGGCAGGGCTCCCAGGACGACAACCTGGAAGACAGCCTCGAGTCTGCCGCGGAGGAGCTCGCCGCGGCGGATCTCGACGCCGACGAGGTCGGCGAGGTGCTCGACGACGTCCTCATCGAGCCGACGTTCACCGCCCACCCGACGGAGGCCCGTCGCAAGACGGTGAAATCGAAGCTCCGAGAGGTCTCGAACCACCTCGAAACGCTCGACGAGCGACACCTGACCGACAAGGAACGCGGGCAGGTCGAGCGCGACGTCGACGCCGAAGTCACGAGCCTCTGGCAGACGCCCCAGGTCCGGAACCGCCGGCCGGAGCCCGAGGACGAGGCCCGGAACGTGCAGTGGTACCTCGAAAACACGCTCTACGACGTCGTCGCCGAAGTCTACGACGAGTTCGAGGACGCACTTTCCGAGGAGTTCGGAACCGACGTCGACGTCCCGAAGCTGTTCGAGTTCCGCTCCTGGGCCGGCAGCGACCGCGACGGCAACCCCTTCGTGACGCCAGAAGTGACTACGGCCACGCTCGAACGCCAGCGACAGGTCGTTCTCGAGAACTATCGCCAGGACCTCAAGGAACTCTCCGGCGTCCTGAGCCAGGACGGCAGTCGCATCACGGTCGGCGGCGAGTTCGAGCAATCTCTCGAAGACGACCGTGAGCGACTCCCCGCCATCGCGGACGAAGCCGAGGAGCGCTACCCCGGCGAACCCTACCGCCAGAAGCTCAAGCTCATGCGCGAGCGCCTCCAGCGCATCGGGGACGTCCGCCCCGGCGGCTACGAGACGGTCGAGGAGCTCGAAGCAGACCTCGACGTCGTCGCCAAGAGCCTCCGGAACAACGGCGCCGACGTCGTCGCCGAGGCGCACGTCGATCCACTCGCGCGACGCGTCGACACGTTCGGATTCAGCCTCGCGTCGCTGGACCTGCGCGACCACCAGGAGAATCACACGGAGGCCATCGACGAGCTGCTCGCTCGCGAGGGCATCGACTACACCGCGAAGGAGGAAGACGACCGCGTCGAACTCCTCACCGAGGCAGTGCTCCAGGACGAGCAGGTCGTCGATCTGACCGATCAGGAGGGCGTCTCTGACACTGCGGCCCGCGTCGCCGAGCGGTTCGACAAGCTCGCCGACTGGCAGAACGAGTTCGGCGTCGAGGCCATCGACACCTACTGCATCTCGATGACCGACGAGCCCTCCCACGTGCTGGAGGTCCTCTTCCTCGCCGATCAGGCAGGCGTCGTCGAGCTGCCCGGCCACTGCGGTCTCGACATCGTTCCGCTGCTGGAGACGGAGTACGCACTCTCCGGCGCCCGTCGCATCATGGGCACCCTCTTCGAGAACGAGGCGTACTCCCAGGTCGTCGAGGCCCGCGACGGGCTACAGGAGATCATGCTCGGCTACTCCGACTCCAACAAGGAGAACGGGTTCCTTGCCGCGAACTGGTCGCTGTACAAGAACCAGCGGCGGCTCGCCGAGATCTGCGATGACTTCGACGTCACGATGCGGCTGTTCCACGGCCGCGGCGGCTCGATCTCCCGCGGCGGTGGCCCGATGAACGACGCCCTGCTCTCCCTGCCGAACTCGACGATCACCGGCCAGGTGAAGTTCACCGAGCAGGGCGAGGCGATCGCCGAGAAGTACGGCAACCCCCGAATCGCAGAGCGCAACATCGAGCAGATGCTCAACGCGCAGGTCCGCGCGCGTCACCGCGCGATCGAGCAGCCCGTCGAGGACGTGCCCGAGGCGTGGTACGACGCGATGGACCAGATGGCCGACGCCGCTCGCGAAGAGTACCGCGATCTCCTCGAGACCGACGGGTTCGTCTCCTACTTCGAGCAGGCGACGCCGATCACCGTCATCGAGGACCTCAACATGGGCTCGCGGCCGGCCTCCAGGTCGGGCGAGCGAAACGTCGAGGACCTCCGCGCGATCCCGTGGGTGTTCTCCTGGACGCAGTCCCGGTGCATCCTGCCGGGCTGGTACGCGATCGCCACTGGCATCCAGTCCTGGCTCGACGACGGCGGCGACGTGGAGACGCTCCGGGAGATGTACGAGGAGTGGCCGTTCTTCCGCACCCGCATGGACAACGCCGCGCTCGCGCTGGGCCGGACGGACTTCGAGATCGCCCAGGAGTACGCGGACCTCGCCGAGCCCGAGCTGCGCGAGCAGTTCTTCCCCCGGCTCACCGGCGAGTACGAGGAGGCGGTCGACCTCGTGACCGACATCAGCGGCCGCGATCATCCGATCGACCGGGAGTGGCTCCGCGAGTCGCTGGGCCGTCGGAACCCCTACGTCGACCCGCTGAACCTGCTCCAGACCCACCTGCTCTCCCAGACCCACCGGACCGAGACCGAGGAGCGCACCCTCCGGCTGACGGTCAAAGGGATCGCGGCGGGGATGAAGAACACCGGGTAGAACCCACCTTTTTTCTCGTCGGGTTTCCTCGCGAGCCGGAGGCTCGTGGTTCGAGAGAGCGAAGCTCCCTCGTCATCACGAAAGACGCGAAGCGTCTTTCGAACGACTGCGGGAACCCTCCTCGAAAAAATCTGGACCAAAAAAGGCCGCACCTCGCTGTGCTCGGTGCGGTGTCGTTCGAAAGGCACGAAGCGCCTTCCGTGACTGAGCGGGATCTTCGATCCCGCGAGGTCGACGAGAGCTGTGCTCTCGTCTGATCACGAGAGAGCTCCGCTCTCTCGAACGAAACCGCTCGCTCACTTCGTTCGCTCGCGAATGCTACCAGCGGATGGGCCTCGCTCCGATCTCTCGACAGCACATCTTTTCCCAGTTCCAACCGAGCGAGGAACCATGGACCACGACTGGGCGGACGCCGACCGCGCCGGCCAGCTCCACCACGTCGAGCTCTATGCGTCAGACCTCGACGCATCGGTGGCATTCTGGGGCTGGCTGCTCGGTGAGCTCGGGTACGAGGCGAAGAACGCGTGGGACGGCGGACGCTCCTGGGTGAATGGACCGACGTACGTGGTGCTTGTGGATGCCGAGAACGACGACCAGCCATTCGACCGGAACGCAGCCGGACTGAACCACCTCGCCTTTCACGCGGCGTCCCGGGAGCAGGTCGACGAGATCACGGCAGGGGTGCGCGAACGGTCGGGCTCGTCCGTCCTGTACGACGATCAACATCCCTACGCCGGCGGCTACTACGCACTCTACTGCGAGGATCCGGAAGGCATCAAAGTCGAGATCGTGGCACCGGAGTGAGCAACAGCGTTCATGGAAATGAAGAGAAGTTCGTGGGTGGGCAACTGAACTGCAGACCAGAGGGGATTGCAGTCAGTACGTGGCGTACCGGCCGTCGGCGGTCCGCTGAACGACGCCCTCGTCGTCGAGCGTTGCGAGCACGTCGAGCAGCGTGAGCTTGCCCAGATCCAGCGCGTCGTCGAGTTCGTCGACGCTCGCCGCGCCGGCGACGTCGATCGTGAGGTAGCAGAGTTTCGACTGGGCAGTGTCGAGGGTTCCCGGGATCGAGATATCGGTGGCAGCGAGGCCAGCGAGCTTCTGCTCTGCGCCGGCGCTCATCCGCTCCACCCACCGGCGACGTCGCCGGCGACGTTCTGCTTCCAGTCCTCGTGGACCTGCTCGCAGCCGGCGTTCTCGGAGAGATGATCGACGAAGCCGGCGCCCGGGTCGGCGAGAGCGGAGCCACAGAACGGACACGTCGAGGGATCGGACCAGTTCGTGGAGTTGACGGACATGCGTACTCGATACTGCAGCGTACTGGAGTATAAACTTTTCCGAAGATATTATTATACACCTATTACAGTATAAGGACCCATCCATTCGGCCGGGTAGTACTGGTCGTCGCTCCCGAGCGCTCCGTGACGATAGTAGCTGCCAGGGACTCGTTGGGCCGCAGTTACGCGGAGAGGAATCGACTGTAACGACATCGCATGGAAGTACGTCGTCGAGAGGTTGAGAGAACGAAAAAGAGAGCGGAAGAGAGCGGAAGAGAGCGGAAAGAGAGCGGAAGAGAATCGGGGTAAGCGAACCCCCGAAAACGAGGACGTGAACGGCGACGATCCGGCCCTGCGCTCCAGCTACAGCAGGTACCGATCGGGGTCGCCCCCGAGATCGACGAACTCGTCGGTCGCCTCGACCAGCTCCTCGGCGGTCGAAGCCTCGAAGGAGAGCACTTCCACGCGAACGCCCTCGTGGCGGAGGTGAGAGCAGAGACGCGCGAAGTCGCCGTCGCCGGTACAGAGCACCATCGTATCGACGTGAGAGGCCAGCGTGACGGCGTCGAGGCTAATCCCGACGTCCCAGTCGGCCTTCTGCGAGCCGTCGCCGAACGTCTTGATGTCCTTGATCTTCGGCTCGAATCCGATCTCCTCGATCGCTTCGAAGAAGCTCTCCTCCTCCGGTGCGTCGGCGCGAATGACGTAGGAGATCGCACGGACGAGTTCGCGGTCGTCCACCGCCCGCTCCAGCAGCGCGGCGTAGTCGACGTTTCGCGTGTGAAGACTCTGGGCCGTGTGATAGAGGTTCTGCGCGTCGGCGAGGACCGCCACGCGCTGGCCCGGATGCGTCGTCATGTCTCCCGCTGGGAGTGTCGTACGGAAATAGTTTCTGCGCTAGCCCCCCCGAAATACAACGTTCGTGGAGGCGTACGGTCGACAGATGGCGGAATGCCGAGCGTCGCGGCGGTGACTGGCCCGAGCGGCCGGGTTGTTACTACCAGCGACGGCGAGTAGCCGGCGCACGTGGACGATCGGAGTCACTCCGGAGCGAGGGCGTGCAGCGTGTCGCGGACCCGATCGAGCGAGGCGCCGCGGGGGAACCCGAGCGCGACGGCGTCGACGCCCTCCACCTCGGCGAAGCGATCGATGGCGGACCGAGCCTCCGTCCGCGTTCCGGCGGCGGTCATGTCGTCGAGCAGATTGTCGGCGACGAGCTCCGTCGCGTGCTCGCGGTTGCCGTTCGCCCACTCCGCGGCGATCTCCATCGCCACGTCCTCGTAGCCCTGCCGAGCGAGCGCGTCACGATAGTAGGTTCCCATGCCGCCGACGTAGAAGGCGAGATGTTCGCTGACGAGCTCGCGTGCGCGATCGCCGTCCTCGTCGACGCAGCAGGTGACCGAGATCGTCGTGCGGACGTCGTCTGGGTCGCGGTTCCCCAGCTCCGCGCCGCGTTCGAGATCCTCGAGACGGTCCTCGATCGCATCGGGACTGAGCACGATGCCGTGCCAGCCGTCGGCGAAGCGCCCGGCCATCTCGACGCCTTTCGGCCCCATCGCCGCGACGTCGACGGGCGGCGGTGTCTCCGGCGGGGCGGAGCGCAATCTGAACGTCGAGAGATCGAACAGGTCGCCGTCGTAGGAGAGCGTCTCACCCGAGCAGACCTGCCGAATGATCTCCACGGCTTCCCGCGTCCGCCGGAGCGGTCGCTCGAACTCGACGCCGTGCCAGGCCTCGACCAGGATCGGGCCGCTCGGGCCGACGCCCAAGCGGAAGCGGCCGTCGCTGTGTTCCTGGAGCGTCGCGGCGGTCTGACCCAGCAGCGCTGGCGATCGCGAGTAGACGTTGAGCACGGAGGAGCCGATACCGATGGACTCCGTGCGCTCGGCGATCGCAGTCATCGCCGTGACGGCGTCACGGCCCCACGTCTCAGGCTGCCAGATCTGGTCGTACTCCAGGCGCTCGGCGCGCTGGGCGAGGTCGGCGACGTCGTCGACGGCGTGGTCGGTCACTGGGAGGTGAACGTCGTAGGCTGTCACGACAGGCCGTTGTCGGGCCAGGTGCATAATCCTACGGCAGGATGCTGGATCGGTGGGGGCGAGGGACCGTCGATCCCGGCGGTGAGAGAAAAGAGACCGCCCGATACGGTGACGACCGCACGCCGTGGCCCCACCCCATCACCGACCGCGGGCACCACGGTTAAGCGAGCGGAGGCCGCGGTGCAGTGTATGCGCTCCTGGAAGCGACGCACTGCCATCTACCTGGCCGTCCTTCTCGGGTCGATGTCGACGTTCTCGGTTCTCTACTGGCAGGGGATGGCGACGCTCGAGGGAGACACCGTCTCGTTTTTGCACGCCCTGCAGGTCGTCGTCGAGACGTACACAACGACGGGCTACGGATCGGACGCTCCGTGGTCGAG